>Ga0207052_10011_pt1 | contig 64131 bp, 65 predicted proteins | sample Alteio_BWMinCont_62_FD_153294 | JGI IMG/M metagenome (GOLD analysis project Ga0207052, IMG submission 153294) | Enriched cells from forest soil in Barre Woods Harvard Forest LTER site, Petersham, Massachusetts, United States -... | ecosystem: Environmental > Terrestrial > Soil > Temperate forest >...
GGCCTGCGGGCGTATTATGTGGCGTACGCCCACGAGGCGATCGCGCGGGCGGCAATATTGCTGGGGGATAAGATCAAGGCGGGCGAGCATTTGAAATTGGCGAGGGCGCGATTGGGGGAAATCGAAGATGGCGATGAGCGGGGGCAGTTGGAGAAGGAACTTGGGGAGTTGGAAAACGGCATGTAATGGAAAGGCCGAGGAGATCACCAATGAGCTTCGATCTATTCTTAGTCAGTTTTCATGACGGAAAGAACGTTGCCGCTGATGCGCCGGCGGCGAAGGCGATTCTTGACGCGGTCAAATTCCAACACGATCCGAGGTTTGATAGTTACGTTATTGATTTCGACGATGGGTCGCATGCGGAAATGTATGCTGGCGGACTCGATGGAGCAGGAAAAGAGTTTGACGGGGGCATGATTGCGTTACGCGGAATGAGCGAAGCGATTGGCGATTTCATCTTCGAATTCTCGCGAGCTGCAGGTTGTGTTATGTTTCCTGCGATAGAGGGGGCCTGCGTCCTGGTGCCGCAGGATGATCTGGCGAAACATTTGCCCAAGGATATCACGGAGAAAATGAAGGTCATCCAAATTGCGAGCGGCGCGGAACTTCTGGCGGCGCTGAGCGGCGGGTATGACGCGTGGCGGGCCTATCGCGACCGGATTGTCGGTGAATCCAAGCAGTAAGATCATCCGCATACGCGGCGATAAAGCGCTTCATAACGGGGGACAATTACGTCGGCTGAGAAAAGTTTTTGGGCGCGGTGTTGGGCGGCGCGGCCCATTTGGAGTCTTTTTTCCGGGTTCTGAATCAACTGCTCGACGGCACGGGCGATCGCTGCTGCGTCCGGGGTGGGGATCAGAATTCCTGTGACGTTGTGATCGACGACTTCGGGGATGCCGCCGACTTTGGTGGCGACTGCGGGATGAGCGAAGAGCATCGCTTCCAGAATCCCAAGGCAAAAGCTTTCGGTCTCGGAAGTGTAGAGAGCCAGATCAGCGGCTTGCAGATATTCTTCGATGTCCGTGACCTTTCGTTTCACAATGACGCGGTCCTGGAGATTGAGCCGTTGAACGTCGGGCAGGAAGGGCGTGAAATCGTCGCCGGCGAGAATCACAAGTTTGAAGCTGTCGCGCGGCTGTATCCGTGCGACGGTTTCCAATAGCAGATCGATCCGTTTGACGGGGCGAAGGTTGGAGGAGTGGAGAATCAGGATTTCTTTGTCTACCCCGAGTTCGCTGCGGACTTCTTCGCGCGAGAGCTGCGGGGGGCGGAGTGTGCAAAAGTTGTGGATGACATCGATCGGGCGGTCAAAGCCAAAGAGCTCGTGGGTTTCGCGCTGCAGGAAATCGGAGACGGCCGTTACCGCATCCGAGCAATTGAGCGCATGGCGGATGGCCGGGCCGTAATCCGCGTCGCGGCCGAGGAGCGTGGTGTCGGTGCCGTGCAACGTCGTGACCACGCGGGGTTGCTCGTTCTCTGGCAGCATATCGCGGGCCAAAATCGCGGCGGTGGCGTGGGGGACGGCGTAGTGGACGTGCAGCACATCCAGTTTGAAATCGTGGCTGACCTCGGCCATCTTCACCGAAAGGGGGAGCGTGTAATCTGGATATTTGAAAAGTTCATAATCGCTGATGCGCACGGGGTGGAAATGCAGACGCGGAGAGCCGGTGGGGAGGCGGAAGGGGCGTTCGTAGCTGATGAAATGGACATCGTGCCCGCGTCGGGCGAGATCTTCGCCGAGCGCGGTGGCCAGCACGCCGCTGCCGCCGACGGTGGGGTAGCAGGTGATGCCGATTCTGAGGAAGCGGTCAGGCATATCAGAACCGCCGGGAGGATCGGCCCAGTTGTTTTAGGGAATCAACCAAGATCGGATCATCGGAGAAGAGCGCGATGGCGTACTCGACGCCAGCGGAGAGGCCGTTGGTGCGGGCCATCGCAAGATGCAACTCGACGTAGTTGCGAGTCTTCATTTGCGACTCGTGAGCCTCCATGGCCGATTTCCATGCAGTGAGAACCTCGGGGGCGGAGACGTCAAAAAAAATCCGCGTGCAATTGGTTGGCTGAGAATCGGGGGAAGAGGCGTAGTAGAGAAGATGATCGACCGAATAGGGCGGTGCCCCGCGAAGATCGTCCAGGCCGCCAAAACGGGCCAGGCGCGCGGCATCGCGGACGATTGTTCCCAGGCGCGCGTGATCGGGGTGCTGATTTGCAACCAGGCTTGGCGCGAGGATGACTGCGGGGCGAATGCGGCGGACGATGCGCGCGATCTTCAGCGTGTGAGCGGTGCGCATTTCGAGTTTGGCGTCGCCGTCGAGCAGCAACAGTTCTTGGGAAGCGCCCAGGATGGCGGCAGCGTTTTCGGTTTCGACCCGGCGGATTTCGCTGGTGCCGTTGGAGGCGGCTTCGCCGCGGGAGCAGATGACAAAGTGTGCGGGGCGGCCCGATTGAGTTTCGCGCGCGACGACTCCGCCGCAGGAGAATTCGATATCGTCCGGATGGGCGGCGAAAGCGAGGAGTGGGGCTTCAGGTGTTGTGTGTCCATGCTTCATTGGGCCTCTCAATCATATCACGTTTGATGTAAACAATTTCCGGGGCATCCTCTTTACGCATGTAATCGGATTCGCCCGCGCCTGCAACATAATGCGTGCAGTGGAGGACCGATTGCATCCATTTGAGCCGCGTATCGCGGGTGGGGCTGATCTGCTCCTTGGTGAATGGGACGGCCGGGAGATCGATGAAAGCGCAGCCGCCCTCATGGAGTTTGAGGCAATCATCGCAGTGCCGGGCGCGGACGATTTCACCCTCGTAGGCGACGTCGATGTAGAAGTCGGAGACGTCGCAGGCAGCCCGACGAAAGGCGGGATCGCTGGATCTCGCGATACGCATGCCATCTAGTAAACCCATCTGGCGATACATTTCAAGGCAGAAGTCAGCGACGTTGGTCAGGGGGCATTTCTTAAATGCATCAACCCAGCGATGTTCGACGAATGCGGGGAGCTGCAGGGCGGTGCGATCGCGCCAAGCCTCTGGCACGCGCTTGAGATAGAGGGGGGAGAATTTGCGCTGGAGTTTGTTATCGAAAGCAAAATTGATTTCGAAAGGCTCGGCATTCTTTCTGTGATGGAGAAGGGTTTTGGTTTCGCGGGGGTCGTGATCGGAGTCGTGAAAGAAGAAGACAAGCTGGCCGCCGATTTCGGATTGGAGGCGGCGGGCGGTATGGAATTTGGCGACGAGAAAACGTTTGGGGAAGAACCCGCAGGGTTGCTGGCCGAAACAGATGATAGGCGATGCGCTCATTTGGGCGGAAAAATGACTGGAAACGCGCGTTCCTCCGCGGGCGGCCCGATGACCAGTTGAAGCAGTATGGCCAGCAGCACGCAGGCGGCCGGGCCGATGAGATTGTACCAGAGATAGCTGATATCCAGGCGGTAGTAGAGAAAGATGACCAGGGCCTGGCTGATGATGGCAGCGCAGAACACGGCGGTGCCGCGAATCCATTTGAGGAAGAATCCGACGAGGAAGAGGCCGAGCACGACGCCATAGAAAATGGAGGCGACGATGTTGGCGGCCTGGATCAGGTTCTCGACCATGTTCGTGAAGAGAGCGAAGGAGATGGCGACGAACCCCCAGAAGATGATGAAGATTTTGGAGACCGTGGTGTAGTGCGCATCGGTCGCGCCCGGATCAATAATGTGGCGATAGATATCAACCGTGGTGGCGCTGGCGAGCGCGTTGAGCTCGGCGGCTTTGGACGAAAGCGCGGCGGCGAAGAAGACGGTGACGAGCAGGCCGATCAGGCCGTGGGGGAGATAGTTGAGGATGAAGGTGATGAAGACGTAATCATTTTCGTTGCCGCGTTTGGTTTTGGGGTCGGCAATGGCGACGGCCTGGGCGTGGAGGGCCGCCGCGTGAGCGGATTCTACAAAAATTCCATCGCGAGCCGCTTTGGTGGCGAGGGAATCGCCCTTGTGGCGGGCGTCCAGCCAATCGCGGATGAATTGCTCTTTTCTCGCGTGACCGTCATCAAATTGCTTTTGCAGCGGCGAGATTTGCTGCTGGCTCTTCCACGCGAATTGATTGAAGACGACCGGCTGCGGTTGGAACTGATAGAAAACGAAAAGCATGACGCCCAGCAGGAGGATGAAAAACTGCATAGGGATTTTGCAGACGGCGTTGAACATCAATCCCAGCCGGCTTTCGCGGAGGGATGAGCCGGAGATGTAGCGCTGGACCTGGGATTGATCGGTGCCGAAATAGGAGAGCATGAGGAAGGTTGCGCCGAGTGTGCCGGACCAGAAGGTGTATCGCTGGGTGAGGCTGGGGGAGAAATCGACGGCTTTGAGTTTGTGCATCGCGCCGGCGACGGTGAGGCAATCGGTGAAGGACAATCCGGCGGGCATTTTCCAGAGGAGGATGAAGAAGGCAATGACCATTCCAGCGAGGATGACGGCCATCTGGTATTTCTGCGTGAGGGTGACGGCGTCGGAGCCGCCGGCGACGGTGTAGATGATTACGAGCAGGCCGCTGAGGATGATGGTGAGATCCAGGCTCCAGCCGAAGACGGATGAGAGGACAATCGCCGGGGCGTAGATGGTGATTCCCGCGCCGATGCCGCGTTGGAAGAGGAAGAGGGCGGCGCCGAGCAGGCGGGTTTTGGAGTCGAAGCGTTTGCCGAGGAATTCATAGGCGGTGTAGACATTGAGCCGGCGGTAGATGGGGAGAAAGAACGCGGCGATGATAATCAGGGCGATGGGGGCGCCGAAATAATTTTGCACGAAACCGAGGCCGTCCTGATAACCCTGGCCGGGCGTGGAGAGGAAGGTGACGGCGCTGGCCTGAGTGGCCATGACGGAGATTCCGATGACGATCCAGCCGGATTTGCCGGAGCCTTTGAGGTACTGGCCGAGATCGCGCCGGCCGCGGGTTTGCCAGATTCCGTAGGCGGCGATGCCCAGGAGGGTGCCGATCAGAACGAGATAATCCAGGGCATTCACGTGAAGGCCCTCGAGAGTGCGAGAAGGAGAACGATCCAGAGGATGAAGGTGGCCATGACGAAGATGTAGACGAGCGGCCAGGTGGGGAGTGCGGGGAGGCCGGTGGATTTTTCGTCATCTGGCATTGGAGTTTCCCCTTGTCTGCGAGGCTTCTCGCGTCATTCGAATCGGAGAAAGGGATTTACCACGGAGACACGGAGACACGGAGAAGAAAGAAGAAGGTATCTGTCGCCGAATAAAGGGGACGTACCCCTTTAAAAAATAAAGGGGTACGTCCCCTTTATTCTCTTCTTTATTCTCTTTATTCGTCGAAGAATCCGCGGCCCTGCCCTCTCCCTGGGTACCTGGAGAGGGGGAATATTCTGCTCCCTCCCCTGGTACTCCGGGGGAGGGCTGGGGTGGGGGCTGATTTGGCGGCAAGCCCCCACCCTGACCCTCCCCCGGTGTACCAGGGGAGGGGAAGAAGAAGGGCTTTGGCGGGTGCATGGTGTTGGGATTCATTTTCCCAGCGACACCAGGTTGGCAAACAATCGGTACGCGCCGGGGTTTCCGGCGGGGAGTTGGCGGAAGAACCCCAGGCCGGTGTAGACGAAATATCCTTTGCCATCCTGTGCGATTAGCAGGGAGCTTTTGAGCGGCGCTTCGCCGGTATCGTTGCAGGCGAAGATCGGGACGAAATGGTCATCCCACTGGCTGGGGAAATAGGTGCCGCGCTCCTGGACCCAGCCGGTGAAATCGTCGGGGGTGATTTTGTTGGGCACGTTCACGGCCGGATGATCGGGGGCGAGGAAGGTCATCGTGGCGTTGGGATCGGTGACGCGATTGGCGGAGAGTTGCAGGGAGTAGCCGCCGAGCGAGATCGAATTCTGGCCCTGTTCGTTGCGTTCGTATTGGACGATGACGTTGCCACCGGCCTGGACGAAACTGGTGAGGGCGGGCATGGCGGCGGCGAGATCCTTGCGGACCGCAAACGCGCGGACGCCAACGACGACGGCATCGAGGCCGGATAATTTGTCGGGGGTGATGTCGCCGGGTTTGAGCGTGACGACCGTATATCCCATCTGGGCGAGGGCGGCGTCGACGCTGTCGCCGGCGCCGGTGATGTAGCCGACAGTTTTGCCGCGGATGGAAAGATCGAGGGAGACGGCTTTGGCGATGGCCTTGGGCTGCAGGAGGATGAAGGGAATGTGGGGGTAATCGATTTCGATGCGGGCGTTGTCGAAATGCGCATCGCCGACCTGAACATCAGCGGTGATGTTTGCGACATCGGGCTTGGAGGGCGCGGTGACGTCGAATGTCAGATGAGCGCGATCAGTAAGCGTTGCGATGGTGAAGGTTTGCTCGGCGGGGGAGATCGTCCATCCGGAGGGCGCGGCCAGCCGCAAGGTGCAGGCGACATTCGCGCGGTTGGGGATGACATCGATGGCGATGGAATGTTTCGATCCTGGTGCGAAGAGCGCGACGTCGGAGAGGAATTTCAGGGAGACGGGCGGGATGACGTCGATGGTGCGCGGTCGATTGGCCGGGCTATTCTCGGCGACGGGTTCATCGGGGACGACCAGCGTTTGGCCGCCAACGTCGAAGAGATATTCCACCGGAAAAACCGGGGGATTGAGAGGCCGGCCGATCAGGGAGACATCATCCACGCGGAACATGCCACGGGTGCCTTGCTCGCGGAGCCAGTAGGGTTGGCTGATGGGGGTGTTGGCGGGAAGGGTTTCAGAAGAAATTTTCGCTGCCGTCGGCTCGATGGATCCGAGTCGAATTGCCACGTCGCGCAGATCACGTCCAATGCTCGGATATCTCACTGCGAGAAAATTGACGGGCATCGTCGAACTCATTTTGACGGAAGCGCGAACTTCCATCTTCTCGCCCGGCACGACCTCGGCATTGCGGATTGTGGTGACGACCTGGATGCCCAGACATTCAACGATGATTTTGTCGAGCAAGGCGCGCTTCTCTTCGACGATCGGATTGCCCGCGGGTAATTTAGCGACGAGCGCTTTAATCGCCAGAAGCGTTTTGACGTTGGTCGAGAGATCGGTGGCATTAAAATTGGCGATCAGATCATCGGCCAGTTTGCCGATCTGGGCGCCGCCTTGGACGCGGTTCCAGGATGTGTCGATGCCGTCCATCAGATCTTTGGAGGCTGGGTCGCCGGCTTGAAGTTGGAGGGTTTCGCTTCTTTGTCCGGCGCCTCGTCCGCCGCCGCGGCCCGGGGTGAAGGTGCCGAATCCCTGGGTTTTGTGCATGGAGTGGCTGAGGCCCGAGAGATCGTCGAAGGTGAGTCCGCTGACGGGGTCAGTACCGGAGCGATCGACGCGGACGAGTGAATCATTTTGCGTAGTCGCGCCCCCTCCTCCGCGGCCCATGCCGATGCCGAAGCCGGTGGTGAAGATTCGCTTGGGTTGCCAGACGGTCAGGCCTTCTTTGAGTTGTTCGGGGAATTGGTTGGGATCGCCGGCGAGGCTGAAGGCATGCAGGCCCAGGACGGCGGAGGCGGTGTGATGGCCGTGGGTGTTGCCGGGGATGGTGGAGAATCTGGTGACCATCACATCGGGCCGGAATTCGCGGATGACGCGGACGATGTCAGAGAGAACGCCCTGCTCGTCCCAGACGGAAAGGGTCTGGCGATAATCCTTGGAGAATCCGAAGTCGATCGCGCGGGTGAAGAACTGGCGTGCGCCGTCGAGTTGCCGGGCGGAGAGGAGTTCGTGGGTGCGGATGACGCCGAGTTCCGGGCCGAACTGGTCGCCCAGGACGTTTTGTCCACCGTCGCCGCGGGTGACGGAGAGGTAGGCCGCGCGGTAATTGCGGCCATGGGCGAGATAGGTGAGGAGCTGCGTATCCTCATCATCCGGATGGGCGGCGATGAGCAGGACGCTGCCCATCGAATCGAAGGATTTCAGTTCCTGCAAAACCGCGGCAGGATTGGGATCAGCGGCGAAGGCGCGGGGGGCGAGCAAAAGGGCGGCGCATACAACTAATGAGGGACTAAGCCGAGTCGAGAGGATGAGGGGCAGCAAGTTTCTCATGGGGTGCGCCGATTAATTCCGGAACAAATCCAATTAAACCGCCAAGCCGCCAAGATCGCCAAGGAGGACGCCAAGGGAATCAAGTGGAAAGTGACCTTCCCCACGAATGGTGGGCGCGGCGAAACTTCGTCAGTTGAGGCTGGCCTCGAATTGTTCGGGGCTCTTGTAGCCTATCGCAGAGTGACGCCTCTTGCGATTGTACCAGCATTCAATGTACTGAAAGATCGACCGCCGGGCTTCTTCATGCGTCTGGTAATCACGGTGATGGACTAGCTCGGTTTTGAGCGTGCCCCAGAAGCTCTCCATGGCGGCATTGTCGTAACAATCTCCGGTCCGGCTCATGCTGACAGTCACTTTCCGAGACCGAAGCAGTCGCCTGTAATCTGAACTGGCATACTGCACGCCGCGGTCGCTGTGGTGGATCAGTGCGAAGGCTTTGCCTTCGCTGTCGTCACCGATCCGGCGGGACTTCAGGGCCATCTGCAGCGCATCCATGCATAACTCGGTCCGCAGATGATCGGCCATGCTCCAGCCGACGATCCTGCGGCTGCACAGGTCCATCACTGCCGCCAGATACAAAAAACCTTCGCCAGTGGGGATGTAGGTGATGTCACAGCACCACTTCTGATCGGGCAACTCCGCTACGAACTGCCGCTCCAGTAAGTTGGGCGCCACGGGCAGATCGTGGTTGGAATCGGTCGTTCGCACCACGAACTTGCGGTGCATGATCGAGCGAATCTGGGCCTGTTTCATGAGCTTTGCCACGGTGTTGACGCAAACCCCGATCTTCTTCTCGGCCAGCTCCGCATGAATGCGCGGGCTGCCGTAGGTGCCGAAGCTCGCCTCGTGCGTCGCGCGGATCGCTTCGATCTGTTCCTTACGCCGCTGCTCGCTTGCGCTGGGCGGTCGATCCACCCAGGCGTAATACCCGCTGCGGCTGACTTGCAGAACATGGCACATGATCGACACCTCAAACTGTCCGCGTTGCTGATGGATCCACCGGAGCCTCACTGGTGCTGGCTCGCGAAGTAGGCCGTCGCTTTTTTTAAAATCTCCTTCTCGGTCTCGGCGCGAGCCAGCCGCTTTTGAAGTTCCCTGATCCGAGCTTTCAAGAGCTTGGGATCATCGCTGGCCGCGTAATCCGGCTCGATGACCTCGACCGGCGCGATGTGGCCTCGCTTCTTGAGCCAGGTACCCATCGTCACGCGGGTGATTCCCAGTTCGTCGGCCGCCTTTTGCTGGCTATAACCTTGTTCCGTGACCAGCTTGCAGGCTTCATCCTGAAACTCGATTGAATGTTGCTTGCGTGCCATAATCGCGACTCCTTTGCCGGCATTATGCCGGCCCGTTGCCGCGCCCACCATTCGTGGGGAAGGTCAAAGAAATTCTTGGCGCATTTCTTGGCGGTCTTCGCGTCTTGGCGGTTCAATTTCCTTATTTCATTTACTTCGCCACCGTGAACGGCACAGTGTATTGGAGTTTTTCCCATTTCATGCGGATCAGGCCTCCGCCGGCGGCGGTGTCGGGGTTTTTGGCGATCGACATTTCGAATTGATCGACCTGGGTGTCCAAGTCCGACTTGGTCATGTCCGCGCGGACAACATCGTTCTTTTCGTCATAGACATCCGATGGATTGCCCGGCTCGATGCCCCACTGGCCGATCTGTTTGTTGATGATGATCTTGCACGATCCGTCGGCGGCCGGGAGGGTGAAGATGCTGAACGCGGTGTTGCCGGGGATGGTGGTGCCGGCGATGACGATCGGTTTTTGGCTGATGAGGAGCGTCGCTTCATCGGCTCCCGTGCGCCAGATTTTGTCGTAGGGGACAAGCCCGCCCCAGATTTTGCGGATGTCGGTACCGCGGGGGTTTTTCGAGTAGGGCCGGCCATAGACGATCATGACGCGATTGCCTTCGACGACCGCGCTGACGGTCTCATGCGGACTGGTGCGCGGCCTGGGTGTCTGGGCCTTGGCCGAGAGCGAACAGGAAAGAACGATCGCGGCAAGAAGGATGGAAGAAGTTAGACGATTCATGATGTAGCTCCTGAAACTGGAAATGTGACGCGGCTCAGGGCCCTTAAAAACCTGATCAATCCGCCGGGAGACCAGAGGGGCGAGCCAAAATCTGCCCTTTCAAGGTTAACGCCGGGCGAGGATTAAGCCAATGGCCCTTTCCGCTTGTAAATAGGAATCTGGGAGAGGGGATTTGTATTCCCGGGATGGGGATTTTTGGGGTTTGCGGGAGTTGGGCGTGAAAGCGCAACCACAGACGAATTGGGTTGCCTGAAGATGCTTTGTCGGGCCCAACGGTTTTATGCTATAATTGCCTTTGCGGCCTTGTGAAGCGGGAGAAATCGTATGACAACCATTATCGACGCGGTTTATGAAGGGGGGTTTTTCCGCCCCACCGAGAAGGTTGATTTGGTGGAAGGGACGCACGTGCAGGTGCGAGTTCCGCAGGCGGCTGGTCCGCGCGACCCAAGGGCGGCGGCGGCCAAGTTGGCGCAACTTGCCGCCAAGGCGCCCCGCCGGGGGCAGCAGGAGAGCACCGCCAGGAATCACGATCGCATATTGTATGGCGGAAAGAGCAGGCCATGATCTTCGTCGATACCGGTGCGTGGTATGCCAGCGCGGTGCCCGACGATCAGGATCATCATTCCGCCCAGACATGGCTGCAGCAGAATTCCGAGCCGTTGATCACTTCCGATTATATTATCAATGAGACGTTGACCCTGCTGAGAATGAGGGGATATCCCATTCTCGCTTTGGACATGGGGCAAGCGCTCTTTGGAGGAGAACTGGCGGAAATTGTCAGGATTAGCGATGAGGACTTCCAGGAAGCCTGGCATGTCTTTGGTAAATTCAGTGACAAGGAGTGGAGCTTTACGGATTGCACGAGCAAGGTTGTGATGGAGCGGCTAGGCATTGGGGCGGCGTTTTCGTTCGACGTGCATTTCCGGCAATTCGGGTCGGTTCGTGTAGTGCCATGAATATGTCGGAGGGGCCGTAGATAAGAGCACGAGCTGAAGAATGAGAATGCGGGATGACCGCCCGCGTGTAAATGTACTTATCATTGCCCCCTTTTTGTTCTGCTACGAAATGCGCTCGCGCAAGGCAACTTACGCATGTAATTTGGCTCTCCGCCCCAGCCCCAGCGACAGGATGATAATGCTGAACAGGATCATCGCCACGCTCATACAATAAATTCCCACGACGTAGGAATGCGTTGTGTTTTCGATCTGGCCCACCAATTTTGGGCCGAGGAAACCGCCTAGATTTCCGAACGAATTGATCAATCCGATGCTGCCGGCAGCGGCGGTTTCTGTGAGGAACAAACTCGGCAGCGCCCAGAATGGGGCCATGTAGGCTTTTAGCCCGGCGGCGGCCACGATGAAGCAGAGCATTGTGAGAATCAGGTGGCCCTGAGTGAAAGGGACAATGGCCAGGGCGACGCCGCCGAGGATGCCGTTGATGGCGGCGTGGAGGCGGCGCTCGCCGGTGCGGTCGGAACTCCAACCGGTGAAGATGATCGCGGCGATCGTCACCATCGGCGGAAGGATGATCAGCCAGGTAGTCTGGTCCAGCTCCAGCGAATACCAGCGGTCGATGATGCTGGGCATGAAAAAGTCGATGCCATAGTTGCCGCTGATGATGCAGAAATAGGCGAGCGCGAGCAGGATGACTTTGGGGTTGGTCAGGGCCGCGAATAGATCGCTGGAGTGATTGGAATTGGTGGCGGATTTTTCCGATTCCAATTCGTTTTGCAGGGCAAGCTTCTCATCATCGGAAAGAAAAGTTGCCTGAATCGGTTGATCGGGCAGGGCGATGAAGACGTAGATGCCGATGAGCACGGCGGGGATTCCCCAGGCGATGTAGAGCCATTGCCAGCCGGCCAATCCGAGCGGGCCGGGGTGAGCGAGCGTGCCCAGATGCAATAGAACGTTAGAAATTTTTGGGCTGATGATTTGGGCGGCGGTGGAGCCAAGGAGGAACCACGAGAGGGCGCGGGTGCGGTCGCGGGCGGGGAACCAGTGGGTGAGGTAGACGATCACGCCCGGGAAGAATCCCGCCTCGGCCAGGCCGAGACAAAATCTAACGGCATAGAAATGGTGCGGTGTTTTTGCCCAGGCGGTGAGGGCGGCGACAAAGCCCCAGGAGATCATGATCCGGCTGATCCATTTCCGCGCGCTCCATCGCTCCACGAGCAATGTGCCGGGGATTTCAAGGAGAAAATACCCGAGGAAAAAAACGCCTGAGCCGGTGCCGATGACGTTATTGTCGAACGCGGGGAGATCCTTGCGCAAGGTCAGCATGGCCAGCGAGACATTTACGCGATCGATGTAGGCGATGACGTAACAGAGGAAGAGAATCGGCAGTAGGCGCAGATACGCCTTGCGCCGGGCGCGGTCGAGGGCAGAGATGGTGGGTGCGATTTGGGTCATGGGTTGGATGTCGGGAGAGCAAGCGCGAAATCCGAATGACGAAACCCGAAATCTGAAAGAAATCCGAATGACGAAATCCGAATGACGAAACACCCCCACCCCGGCCCTCCCCCTGGGTACAGGGAGAGGGGGTAGGAAGGGATTAACGAGTTTGTTTCGTTATTCGTCATTCGTCATTCGAGTTTCGGATTTCTTTCGTCATTCGGATTTCGTCATTCGGAATTCCTATGCATCAATACGTTGCGCGTCCGCCGGAAAGATCGAATGTCGCTCCCGTCGTGAATGAGCATTCGCGACTGGCGATCCAGCACGCCATCGCGGCGACTTCATCCACCTCTCCAAATCGCTTCATCGGTATCTTGGAGAGCATGAAGTCGATGTGGCCTGACGTGAGCTGGGCAAAGATCGGCGTGCGCACGGCGGCCGGGGTGATGCAGTTCACGCGGATGTTGGTCTCGGCCAGCTCTTTGCCGAGGGATTTGGTCAATGCGATGACGCCGGCTTTGGAGGCGCTGTAGGCGGCGGCGTTGGGGTTGCCGTCCTTGCCCGCAATGGAGGCGATGTTCACGATTCGGCCATAATTCCCGGCGAGCATTTTCGGGACAATGGCGCGATGGCAATGGAATATTCCTGTGAGATTGATCTGGATGATGCGGTTCCATTCCTCCAGCGGATATTCCCAGAGGGGAGCATTTATGCCCGAAATACCGGCGCTGGCGACAAGGACGTGAATCCCGCCGAGTTCTTTTGCGGTTTGCTCGGCGGCGGCCTCGACGGCTTTGGCATCCACGACATCGACGACGATGGCATGGGACCCTTCGATTTGTGCTTGCACAGCGGCGAGCGTATCGCGGTTGCAATCCCAGAGACTCACCTGCGCGCCTTCGCTGGCTAATCGCGTTGCGATGCCTAGGCCCAGGCCTGAGGCGCCGCCGGTTACGACGGCGATTTGCCCTTTGAAACGATCGGTCATCTACGGCTCCTAGTTCTGCGGTCGGTCATCGCGCTGGCGGCGGAATTTGGCGGGTCAGAAAAGACGACTTCTGTCAAAACATCCGTGATTGCTCGGATATGGCGATCAACCGCGCTTGCGGCCCGCGCGGGATCGCGATGGATCAGAGCCTCTAGGATTTGCAGATGCTGCGGGACGTCGTTGGACCGGCGGTAGTGTTCCCAGGAATCGCGCAGGTGGGAAATATTTCGCACGGAGCGAAAAAGGGAAAGGTATCGCTTGATCTCCTGCGCCAGGCGAGGATTGCCGGAACTTTCGGCGATCAACATGTGCAGGCGGCTATCGGCGGCGCGGGAGTCGCGATCCCATTGATCGTTCTGCGGGCCTTTTCGCAGGCGCTTTAACTGATCGCGCAGATCGCGAAGGGCGGCGTCATCGATCTTTCCACAGGCGCTGCGGCAGGCTTCGCTCTCGAGCACACGCCGAACCTGGCTGATGTGGCGAAGCTGCTCCGCGCCGAATGGCCGGACGACCGCCCCGCGATTAGGGAGGAGATCGACGATGCCCAGCCCCGCGAGTTCGACCAGCGCTTCGCGGACCGGGGTTGGGCTGACGCCAAAGCGCTCTGCCAATCGCTGCACGACCAGGCGCGAGCCGGAGGGGAATCGGCGTTCGAAGACTTCAGTGAGGATGCGCTGGGTCACCTGATCGCGCAAGCCGGTGCGCGAGACGCGGTCATCGAAAGCATTTGTGGCCAGGTCCATCGTCATTTCTATTCCGGGGTGCGCGGGGATGCGTCCACGCGCGACGATTTTTTTACCACGGAGGCACGGAGACACGGAGAAATGCGGAGAAGATTTTTCGCCACAGATAAAAAGGCAGATTCACACGGATAAATTGGAAGAAAGAGCATCGAATTGAAGTCCACCCCACTCTTATCAGTGTGCATCGGCATTCCATCTGTGGCGAACATGTATTTGTCTTCTCCGTGTCTCAAGCGAATGTACCCATTCGCGGGTGTCTCCGTGGTAAAATTATTCCGGCGAGTTGTCACTTCCACTCCAATACGAGTAACGAAACCGCCTCGCGCGGCAGCGTGATTTTCAAATCCGCCTTGCCGCCATCGATGTGGACGGTTTGGGAATCGGACATCCTGGACAACTGGCCGGCTTGTTTCATCTGTGCGTATTGATCGGGATTGGGCTGTGCAGGAGATCCCATTTTCACCCATACGGTGTGGGCGTTGCTGTGGTCTTCATCGATGCGATATTCGGTGAGCGTCGCGTCGCCGCTGGCTGGCAGATTGGCGAGATTCAGATCGACCGCGGCCGCGGGGCCGGGGATGTCGTCGTCGTAATAGTTGTAGATCATCACGGCGAGTTTGCGAGGCTCCAGGCTGGCGATGCCGTAGACCTCGGATGAGCCGCTGCGGATTCCCTTGGCCAGGGCCGTGTCGATGCCCAGATCGGCGGAGGAGGTGACGGCCAGGCGATTGCCGCCCATTTTTCCGAACATGCGGAAGACATTGAGGATCGGCATATCGATCCCGTTGCTGGCCAGCACCCGGTAGCCGGCGAAGTAGGGCTTGTTCTCGAATTCAAAGGACCAGGTCAGTGCGCCCTCGAAATTGACGCCGTATTTGGCGGCCAATTCGTGTTCGCGGGCGACGCAGGCGGCGGTGTAGCTGGGGAACTGGGAGGTGTTGCGGTATCCCAGGCCCGGCTGTTCAGTGACCGGGCGGGCGGCCATGCCGTCGGGATCGGATTCGCCGATGACAATCGGCTTTTCCTTCAATTCCGGGAAGGACGCGATGGCCGCGAAATTCTTATCGATGCGATTGAGTTGATTGGAGATTCCCATCTGCACGTGGCCATCGACGAATCGCGGAGAGCCCTTGGCGTGGAAAGAAATGAAGTCGACGGGCGTGCCGGTTTTTCCGGTGACGGCATTGGTGCCGGTGAGACAGTGCCCAAGAAAGGCTTTGAGCGCCGGGACGCTGCTGGCGCCTTCGTTGCCGCCAATGCGTGCGGTGGGAAGGGCGCGGCGAACGCCGTCGGCGGCGTAGTCGTAGAGCTTCCAATATTTCTGCGGGGTGCCTTTCCAATAAGAAATATCCGGCTCGTTCCAGACTTCCCAATACCACTTGGCAACTTCGTCCGCGCCATATCGCTCGACGCAATGGTGCACCCACTGATAAACCAGCTCGCCCCACTTGCCGTAATCCTTGGGGGGATAGGCCTGTCCGGCGGCGGCATCGGCGCGCTTGTCGAGGCTGATGTCTTCAGGCTTGGGATAGAGCTCGGGATGCGTGGAGAGGTCCTTGGGCATGAAGCCGATTTGTGCATAGGGCTTCTCGCCGCTCGCGATATAGGTGTCGAAGATTTTGTCGACGATGGTGAAGTTGTAGACGGGATTACCGTTGGCATCTTCGCTGTAGATTCCGGTGGAGCCCCACTTCATGCCGGGCGTGCCGTCGCCGCTGGTGAGGAGGTGGTGGCAGCGAATGAAAACCTGCTGCGGTCCGAGCTGGCCGAGTTCGGAGAGTAGCTGCTTGCCATCTTTCATGTAGGTGAAGTTGCATTCGTCGTACCCGAAGAACCGCCATGCGGGCGTGAGGGGGCCGAGGGATTTGGACGCGTCGATGGTGATGGTGACGGGAACCTGATCCTGCGCGCGGGCCAACGTTGCCAAGCTGGCGCAGGCGATAAAGCCCACTACGAATGATCGGATGATTGGTTTCATGGTTGTCCTCGGTTTCATTTTTCCTGGCGATCGCGCAGTGATGGCGGAAGCCGGTGCGGGCGGACGTTGTCGAAGCATTCGAGCTTACTGAATCGGCGCATTGATGCTGGGATTCCGACGGCAGTGAATCCCGGATGCCCGGTGGCGGGATAGGGGCCGCCGTGATTCATCGCGGGAGTGACTGCGACGCCGGTGGGCATCTTGTCGTTGAGCAATCGACCGACGCGCTGGCGGAGAATGGGCGAGAGGAGAACGTAAAGCTGATCGTCGGCTGCCTGTGTGTCGGAATAGATGCAACCGGTTAGCTGGCCATCGAGTTTCGCAAGAATTTCGCTGGCCTGATTCGCATCGCGCGCGACGACGGCCAGCGTGGCGTTGCCAAAAGCTTCGGTCTGCAGGGCTTCGGGTTGGGAGAGGAAATGCTCGCCATCCACGCGTAGCAATGTGTTGGCGTATCGCCAGGACGGGCCGGGAATTTCCTCGCCACCGGCCAAAGTCTTCGCGCCGGCGGACTGCAACTTTTTCAAACTTGATGCGAATGATTGGCTGACGGCGCTGGAGAGCAGCGGGCCAGATGGCCTGCTTGCAAATCGCTGCTGGATGGCCGCTACGAATTTCTCGCTCTCATCGCCGGCGATGAGCACCAGTAATCCGGGCTTGGTGCAGAATTGCCCGCTGGCGGCCAGGCAACTGTCAGCGAATTCATCGGCGATCTTCTCCGCCCGCTCGCGCAATGCGCCCGGCAGCACGACAACCGGATTCAGACTCGACATCTCCAGATAAATCGGTTTCCCCGCCGCATCCGCGGCGGCTTTGAGGGCCAGCCCGGCCCCTCTGCTGCCGGTGAAAGCGGACGCTCCGACTCTTGGGTCGGAGACCAACCGCAATCCATCCTGGCGCGACATGTGGTAGATCAACTGGACGGTCGCCGGCGGAAGTTGTGCTTCAGCGAGCGCCCCTACCGCTTCCTCTGCCAGCAAACGCGTCGTGCCGGGATGGGAGGGATGCGCTTTGGCGATTACCGGATTTCCAGCGGCGATGGCTGCGGCAAAATCCCCGCCGCTGATCGCGTTGAAAGCCAGTGGGAAATTATTCGGTCCGAAAATAACAACCGGGCCGATGGCCGCGTGGCGCGAGCGGATATTTAATTTCGCATCGATCGTTGGCAGTGACCACGATCCATCCAGCGCCGCGACGGCAGCCAGGCGCAATTGATTCGTTGTGCGACCCATCTCGATGGTCGCCAGGCGCGGGGTTTTCGGGAGTGCGGTTTCTTGGTGTGCGATGTCAACGATTTCCGTTTGCCGGGCTTCAATCCGCGCGGCGTATGTATTTAAGAATCTGGCGATGCGATCCGTCGGCAGATCGCGAATCGCTGCCGCCGCAGAGAGCGCAGCGTCGCAATCGTCCCACCGGCTGATGGGGTATTCATCCGGCAACGGCTGGCCGGTGGTCGGATCATCCGCATGGAATCCGCCATCGGCGTGAGCCGCGCGCCACTGGCCGGCGATGAGAACGGGTTTGAGCATTACGCTTTTTCCTTTCCGGAATTCCGCAGAGTTTCGACGACGGAGGAAAAATCCTTGTCGCCATAGCCGGCCTTGATCGCCGTCTCGAAAGTCCGCAGGGCGGCGGTGACGACCTCGATATTCCCCAGCTTCTGCGCGTAGCGAAGATCCTTGGCCATCAGCTTCATCAGAAAATTGGGCGTAAAATCCCTGGACAGCATGCGCCCGGAGATCAATTTCACCAGCGGGCTGCCCGGCGCACCGCTCGTGAGGACACCGACAGCCTTTTCGCGATCCAGGCCCGAGCGTTCGATGATGGCAACGGCCTCGGCGAGGGCGACGGCCTGCACGCCGCAGACGAAGTTGTTGATGAGTTTCATCAACGCCCCGCTGCCGGAGGGGCCGATGTGGTTGATTTCCTTGCTCATGGTGGTCAAGACCGGCCGGGCGGTCGCCAGTGCCGCGTCAGACCCGCCGACGAGAAATGTGAGTTCACCCGCAACCGCCGCGCCTTTACTACCGGTGACCGGAGCATCCAGTAATTCGCATCCGTGCTTATGCGCGGCCTCCGAAAGCTCCCGAATCCAATCGGGTGAAACCGTACTGGATTCGATCAGCACCGCGCCGGGCCTTGCGCCCGATAGCGCGCCATCTTTCCCGAGCCACACCGCGCGGGCGGCATCATCATCCGCGAGCATGCTGATGATCACGTCCGCCCCGCTCGCGGCTTCGCGCGGCGTTTTCGCGATCGTCATGCCCGGACGCGGGGAGCGGTTGTAAGTGGTGACAGTGAACCCCTGGCCCGTCAGCCGGCTGGCCATGCCGGTCCCCATGATTCCCAATCCCAACACTGCTACTTTTGGTTTCGTCGACATATTTTCACGCTAAAGAAATTGCGGCAACAAGTCCGCCGGCGGTTTTTTCCGCGATTCGAATCGGGTTCTTCAGGGGTCGTCCATAACCTTTGTACTCCACCACCATCATATCCCCATCCTCAAGCTCGAAGCCGTCGCCGAAACTCAGCGAATGGGCACCGTAATAATGAATGTGTACGTCGCCGGGCCGGCGGTGATTCTCGAATTTGAAATGGTGATGTTCGATATTCTGCAGGCTGTGGCACATCTCAGCTTCGCCGGTGTGGATTTCTTTGGACCAAATCGATTTTCCGCCACGCTCTATGCGGGTTTCGCCTGTTACGGAATTGAAATTGGGATCGGTGACCAGTTCCGGGCCGATGGAGCAGGTGCGGAGTTTGGAGCCGGCCAGATTGAGATAATTGCGTTTCTCGAATTTGTGATCGGAGAATTCGTTCCCCTGGGTCATGCCGATGCGCCGGGGAATGCCGTCGGGGCCGATGATATATAGCCCGGCGATTTCTGCCTCTTCGCCGCCGTCGTCAGCGTAGAACGGCACATCGAGCGGTTCGTTAGCGGCGCGAAGTACCGCCCCGCCGCCCTTGTAAAACCATTCCGGGGCGATGCCGATCTTTCCCGGCTCGGGGCAGCCGTGCTCGACGCCCCAGCGAAACATTTTCATGCTGTCGGTCATCGTTTCCTGCGCATTGGGCTGAACCTTGATGTGCATGGCCTGGCGATCCTTCGCGCTGCCCAGGTGCGTGAGGCCGGTGCCGGTGACCAGCGTGCGGGATGGGTCATCAGGATGATCCAGGGGCACCATCAATCGCCAGGGGGAATTGCCGTTGTAGATTGAATCGTAATCGAGCGTTTGATCGCCCAGATGTTTTTGAATCAAAGCCGCCAGCCCCCCGCCGCCGGCGATCGCGGCATTGGCCAGGGCGAAGACGGAATCGAAATCCTTCAGCAGTCGCACGCGCGGTTCCTCGACGACGGCCGCTCGCCGATTATTGCCATCCTGAATTTGCACAAGTCGCGGCATTGCAAAACCTCATTTCATTCAGTTACGTGAAACTGCTTGAGCGATTGTTCGTTGACGGTCAAACCCAGGCCAGGGAGATTTTCATCCAGATCGATAAAACCATCCTTGGGAACCGGCTCGCCATCGAAAATGTACCAGAAGAGTTCGTTGCCGACCTCGACATCCACTTTGGGGAAGAATTCAGCCATCGGCGAATTCAGGCTGGCCATCACAATATGATAGTTGTGCATTTGCCCGGCGTGGGGGATGACCGGCACCTGATGCGCCTCGGCCAGCGCGGCGATTTTGCGCGCCTGCGTGATCCCGCCGACGCGATTGGTGTCGAACTGGATGTAATCCACCGCCCTGGCATCGAGCAATTGCTGGAATCCAAAGAGCGTGAATTCATGTTCGCCGCCGGCGATGGGGATGCGGCCGCGTGCCTTTAATTCCGCATATCCCTGGATGTCGTCGGGGATGACCGGCTCTTCAAGCCAGCGGAGATTAAACGGCTCAAGCAGCGGGAGCATTCGTTTGGCGTAATCGAGATTCCAGCCCATGTAAGCATCGGTCATGATGTCGACGTCGTCGCCGACGGTTTCGCGGACGGTGCGGACGAGATCGACATTTTTCTGCATCCCGGCTGCGCCGTCGAGCGGGCCCCAGCCGTATCTCAGCTTCATCGCCTTATATCCTTCGTCCTTGTATCGCTTGGCTTCGCGCGCCAGTTCATCCAGCGGCGTGCTGTAGAGCCGGCTGGAATAAACCGGTATGCGCGGCTTGGTGCGGCCGCCGAGAAGTCGATAGACCGGCTGTTTGGCGGATTTGCCCAGTAGATCCCACAAAGCGATGTCGACGGCGCTGATCGCCACCATGCCGATGCCCTTGCGGCCAAAGGCCATCGTCTTGCGATACATGTGCTGCCAGAGAAATTCGATGTCCCACGGATCAGCGCCGATCAGCAGGGGCTTGAGATAGAGATCGATCGTCTGCTTAGTGACTTGCGGCGCGAGCGCGGCGTTGCCGATGCCGACTAATCCCGAATCGGTGAAGATTTCCACCAGCACCCAGCCGTGAAATGTGAAAGTGCCCATGGTGGATGGCGTTGCCGCCAGCACGTCCATCGGGTTGGTGCAGAAATGGGGGGGAAGGGGAACGGTCTTGCCGCGCCATTCAATCGCGCGGGTTCTAACTTCGGTAATCTTCATCGAATGACCTTTCTCAAATCGGGAGTAATTCTGAAGGTGAATTTTCAGTCGAGAGTTTCACGGGTCGAAGATCGCGCACGAGGACAAGGATGACGAAGAACGCGGCGACGTGAAGGGAGCCGGCGATCAGCAGCACCGGGCCGTAGCCCAAGCCGTGATCGAGCAAGTACCCCGCGAGCGTGCCGAGCAGGACTCCGCCCATCGCGCCGCCGAAACCGACGAGGCCGGCGACGGTGCCGACGACGTGTTTGGGGAAGAGATCGGTCGGAAGGATCATGACGAGCGTCGACCAGGATTGTTGGCCGAAAAACGCGAGGCTGAAGATGGCAATCGTCCAAGGGACGGAGACATACGGCACAAGGATGACGAAGGGCATGAGGGCGGCGCTGGCGCCAAGGGCCAGTTTGCGTGAGAAATTCACCGAATTTCCGCGGCGAAGAAGCCAACTGGAAAACGCCCCGCCGACGAGTGCGCCGACCCCGGATGCGGCCGGGGGAATCCAGACGACCGAGCCCGTGGCTTTGTAATCAAAGTGGCGGGCGTCGTATAGATATTTCGGAAGCCAGAAGAGATAGAAATACCACGCGGCATCCGTGAGAAATTTCGCTAGGACAATTCCCCATGTTTCGCGATGTGCGAATAATTCGGATAGCGGGATACCAGCGGGCTTTGGCTGGTTCTTCTGATCGAACAAGGATTGGAGTTTTAGTCGCTCAGCGTTTTTCAAACGCGGATGTTTTTCCGGCGGGTAATATTCCATGATCCACCAGAGCGTCCATAGAAGGCCCAGGCTGCCGGTGAGGAAGAATACCCATCGCCAGGGCGTAATGTGGAACCAATGAATATGCGGCAGCACAATGAGGGTGATCAATGGCCCGGCGACCACCCCGCCGACGGCGGTGCCGGCGTTGATGATCCCCATGGCGGTGGCGCGCTCTGCGGCGGGGAACCACTCGGTGACGGCGCGGGTGGCCGCGGGAAATCCGCCGCCTTCCCCGAGTCCGAGTAACAATCGGCTGGTTGCGAGCATCGCGACTCCCATTGCCAGGCCATGACTTGCGCAGGCGAGAGACCAGAAAATCATGACGACCGCGTAGCCGAGACGCGTTCCCAGGCGATCGACGAGCCAGCCGCCTCCGAAATACATCAGGCCGTATGAGGCGAGGAATGCCGTGTTAAGAAATGCGTTGACCTCGTTGGAAATCGGAAAATCGGCCTGCACGGCTTTGATGGCCAATGGGAGAGTCTGGCGATCGAGATAGCTGATGGCGATCGCCACGCTGATGAGGACAGCAATTCTCCATCGCAACATGGGTCGCTCCAAGTCCGTCCGCCAGTTCGCCCTATCGTTCCGCCAACGAGGGAGGCAATTTATATATAATATCAAAAAGCAGCAAGGTGGATGGAAGAGATTCGGCGCCAGCCATGACCTCTGGATGTACATCCGGAGCCAAAATGGGGGATTGTTCAACTCGGGAATATTGAAGAATTCGATGGATGACGTTGCACTTTTTCCAAGAACCCTTTTTGGGTGTTCTCTTTTGGCCAAGCGGATCAATTGGCAGGTCTGGTGGATATCTCGTACTTCCCGCCCTTCACATGACCGAGGTAAATGTAATTGCTGTCGCCGCGTGCGCTGTATTCGTTAGCCTTCTCGCCATTCCACACCATTCGACCATTCACAAAAACAGCTATGTGCGTACCGAAAACAGGCACGGCAATCTCGCCGAACGTATCTGACGGCGCAGAGATGCGCATGTCGAATTGTGAAGTCTTTTTCGCGTGTGCCCATGCAACGTCGATCGGACCCTTGGGCGTCGGAACGCGTCCTTCCGCCCATTGCAGTTCGCCAGGGTGGGGTTGGATCCTCCAGGTCGCATACCCCGCGGAGACCGGTTGAATGCCGAGAACAAGGCTTGAAAGGGCGGCGACCGGCATGGCCGCCCATCCGTGGGCAAGGCTTGTGGATTTGCCCAGCCCCGGCATTCCATCGAGGCTCACGGCCTCCCAAACAGCCCCCGATTGAAAGGCTCCCGGCGCAATCATCGTGCCCCACAAACTAGACATCAAATTGATCGCGTTCTCGCTGTCGTTGGCGCGGAGCCTCGCCACTATTTCGAACCCGGTGACGTACGGGCTGATATAGGGCTTGTACTTACCATCGGAGAATGGCTTAGGACCGTATTTCGTCCAAAGTCCCCCCTTGAGCTTGGCCAAGATGCTTCTCGCCTTGTCGTCCGGCACGAGACCAAAGGCTGTGGCGAATACGTTCGCGTCCTGTGCGACGCCGCCCCTTTCGACGTTGCTGGCATCGAACACGCCGGTCAGGGAATTGAACAATTTGCCATTGATCACCTCCTTGATCCCTGCGGCTTCGGAGCGATATTTCTGCGCTTGAACATCCAGGCCCAGATCATCAGCCAAGGTGGCGCAGTCGATCAGAACGCGGTAGTAGAGTGCGTTGTAGGCGGTTACTGCGCCCGCTTTTGGTCCGTGATGAAAAGACCACCAGCGTCTACCTGCCTGGCGCTCCAATTGAGCTCCCTTGTGAGGATCGGCCACTCCTCCTTCAGAAATTTCTTGTCGCCGGTGTACAGATAATAGTCCGCCAATGCCCTTACCCACCAAAGCGTGTAGTTGGCCGAGTAGATCCTGGACTCCGATACGGCGGTGGGTCCATTGCCCATCGGCCACTCGCTGGGGAGATTTGTCGATACCCTGCCATCCGAGGCTCCGTAGCTGCCGAGAAGCCGGAGAGACTCACGCACATACTCCGTAGCCCCGGTGGAGTAGTAGATTACCGGGCCCTGAACTGCCAGGTCTCCTGACCAGACTGATCGATCCCGCTTGGCGCCGTCTACAACCACCGGAATGGTGTTGCTAGGAAGAAGTTCGGATTTGCGAGAAGACGCGGGCGACGAGGCCGGTGACGCATTTGTGACGTCCGTTGACGTAAAGATCAGGTCATTATTTTCGGCGGTCTCCGTCTGGTTGTTCCCAGAGGATTTCGGCGAAGCGATTGAACCTGGGGGAAGCATGTTGGTTTGTAGTGTGTAGGCGCTTGCGTACCAGATCTTGTTGAGCCCCTCGTCGCTGCAAACAAAGTGGCCTTGATATCCATCCGCGCCCGGAGAGTAAAAGCCGATCTTCACGCCCACGGCACCGAGGGACACCGTCCCGAAGGTGGTTAACGAGATCATTTGATACCGCTCCCCACCCTGCACGTAATCGTTGGTCATCGTCCCTGTCTGGTTGACGATACAGGTATCGTAACGGTGCAGATCTGCGCTATGGGAAGCAGCCTTGTCGCCCTCGAGCGTGATGTACGGCAACGATTCACTGTAACTGGCCCGCAAGTGGGGCGAGCCGGAGGCGGCTGTCACTTCAAAGATTGGCAGTCCCCCCACATCAATGCCGTAGTCCAAAACAATATTCGTGGGAATGCTGTCATTTGCGGTTCTCGTCAGCTTCGTCGAACTTCCTTTTTTCGGTGTTATCAAGGCAGCGGCGTTTTCGATCTGCCCGGAGGTGCTCACAACCCGCACAGGACGGGCGATCGGTGTTGTAGAACCCAGGACGTAGCTTTGCCAATTGGAATTTGCCGGCCACCCCGCAATGAATGATGGGCTTTGCATCGCCTCCGAATTTCTGTTGCGTGAGTCCTCGGGCTGGTGGGTGGATTCGTTATTCGTCTGCGCTGGCGAACAGGAGGTTAGTACAATAGCGAAGGCGATGGCGATCAGACATCGTACGCGAATCATAACGGGCGGACAGCGTACCATAACCCTCAAAGCACTGGGTTCATTTTGTGACGCGAGAATCGTGAGCGAATTGCTTGGTGTAGCAAAAACAGGACACGCCGGTTGTCAGGTCCAAGCTGCGCCAACTACAAATTGGTGTGCCATTTTCGATGGATTCGACGCCTACGCGGTCTACGCCGCTTCCCACGGCATGCGTCATTGGTCGATCCCATATAGGGCCGACCAGCGAGATTTCCCGGGATATAAACCCGGAATTCCTTGCCCGAGGAATCCAAACTCGGCAGGTAGGACTCGATCCTACAGCCAGCCGGTTAATCCCGATTAATCGGGACTCTGCCAACGAGCAGATTCTGGCAAATCCATTTTGCGGATTTCTTGGATTTGATTTGGCGTTCTCGAACTATTGCCGCCGCGTGGCTGGTCTGAGATTCGCTCCAGGCCAGTTTCCATGGCCCGTTTTTGTGCGTGAACGTGGGGGCGCCACGCTGATCGTTGTGCTCGGATAATCGCCGGGCGACGTTGTCTGTGGAGCCTATGTAGAACCGCCCCGATGGGTTTTCCAGAATGTACACCCAGAATTCTAGACCCGAGGAATCCAAACTCGGCAGGTAGGACTCGAACCTACAACCAGCCGGTTAACAGCCGGCTGCTCTACCATTGAGCTACTGCCGAAATTTTCAAGCCTGGCACGAATACTCCGACAGGTAGGACTCGAACCTACGACTCGCCGGTCAATCCCGACTTGTCGGGACTCTACCATTGAGCTACTGCCGAAATTTTCAAACCAGCACCCGTCCGCCCATATCCGTTGGTAGGGACTCCACCAACGAGCTACTGCCGAAACAGTTATGGCCAAACGAGCCTTGTGAATCTATCGGCAAAGCGGAGCCTGTCAAGCAGGGGTTTGGACGGATTGGCGATGCGTTTCAAGCCAGTCTCAATCCAGCCTGAGAACGATAATCACTAATACTTCAAACTGGCATGGCCGAATCGCTTCAAAATGCCGGAAAAGCCCGGCATCTTCGGCGAGCCTAGAATCTGCAAGGGAAATCAGGTGGATCGGTCGATAAGGCACTATCAGTCCCAGGAGTGTTTTATGAACCGCCCTGCCCTGCCGCAATGCTGCTCGCCCGAGGCGTTCAAGCTTCTGGCCCGGCAGGTGGAATCGATCAACTCGCCCGATGCCCTGCTCAATGGCGCGATCGCCATCTCCATGCATCAAATGAATGGTGTCGATCCGGCGGAGATTGACCGCCAGATCCAGAAACTCGCCGACGCCGTCCGCAAACGCGTGCACGGAAATCAAACTCAGGCGATCTTGGCCCATCTGCATGAGGTTCTTTTCGAGCAGACGAAATTCATCGGAAACTCCGAGGATTATTACAACGCCAACAACAGCTATTTGCCGGCCGTTCTGCAATCCAAGAAGGGCTTGCCGATTACTCTGAGTCTTGTCTACAAGATCGTCGGCGAGCGTCTGGGACTGCGGACCTGGGGTGTCGGCCTTCCCGGACATTTCCTAGTCGCTGTCGAGGAAGCTCCCTCGCGGATCCTGCTGATCGATACATTTTCCAGCGGCCGGATTCTGACGCCGGGCGAAGCGCACGAGCGGATGCAGGAACTTTTTGGCCCGGAGATGGAATGGTCGGACGACCTGCTCCGCCCCGCTTCCAATCGCCACTGGCTGACGCGGATTCTGCAGAATCTTCTGCACATCTTCGGAACCAACAATCAGTATTCCGATGTGGCTGCGATCCTGGAAATGGAAATGCTTCTCTGGCCAAGCCAGGGACATCTGCAGCGCGATCTGGCATTGGTGTTGGCGCGCATCGGACTCTCGCGCCCCGCCAGCGTCTGGCTGGATACCTATCTGAAGAATAACCCCGACGATCCACAGAAGACCGATCTCAAGCAATTGCTTGAAGTTCTCTCCGCGTAGATTTTCCTTCGTAATTATCGAGTGATTATGCGCGTAGCCCGTTCCGGAAACCGGATCGGGCCGCTTGATTTACTGCGCGTCGATTTGCGTCGGCGAAGGCCGTGTCGCGGGAGAAACTTGCCCCAAAAGCAGGGGCGCAAGAACATTGGCGGCGAATTTGCGCGACATCGCGCCGATGTGATCGCCGTAGTCGTCATATTGCATCCAGTCATCCTCGTAGGGTTCGGGAATTAATTTGTTATAGAGTTGGATATCCGCTCCCGGTGGCCGGACAAATCCGCCGAATCCAGCGGCCGCGGTCAGGACGCCGTCGATGGTGCCGAATAGTTTTGTGCCCGCCTCAAGGACCACGACATCGTGGACACTGGTGAATGCGTAGAGTTGGCCGCGAACATGCCGCAGCGCGTGGGTCAGATCGTATTCCGGCGAAAGCGCCGGCGCCATAAGAAGAACAGAATCCACTGCGACGTCAGCCGGCAGCTTTTCCAAGGCCCAGATTGCGATGCCGCATCCGCCGCTGTGCGAGGTGAGATAGATTGGCGAAGTGGGATCAAGCCGGGCGTGGTCGACGATCATGTCCGCGACGCGTTGCGCTTCAGTCTGGTTGCGTTCGTACGCGTGAAGCGCGCGCAGGCCGGGGTCGTTGTCCGTCCAATCGTAGACGGCGACATGGGCCTTAACGCCGCCCTCACTCAGGCCGGCAAGCAGGTGACGATCGCAGCCGAGGTACCCCGCAATACCGGGCAAGTGAAGTACCAGAGGGCCTTTCAAGGAAACAGCCTCGGGTACGGGCGGCGATTGGACCGGGCGGGTGGCTGCGTCCTCCCCCGCCGCCAGGGAAGCAATCCCCAGCACAAGAGAGAGCGGGATGATCCACGTTGCCGGACGCATATCACAATCCTAATGCGTAAGGCTCCCGACGCAACAGATACACATCGGTCTATTATAGGAAAGGTAAGGAATCGTTTTCTGTGTACCAAACAAGGGATTTTCAATCGGCGTTTAAGGTCCGATAATCTAGTCGGACAATTATTTAATAGATATTAAAGAATGGCATATGTCGACTTTCCACGTGGAACACGCGCCGGCGGGCTGGGTGGTTCGCTTGCCCCTTTGTTCTGGACCCCAGCGGCGGGCTAGCCTCCGCGGGGGCGCATTCTGTACTTGTGCGGCCCGAGGTCGGCGCGTTCATTCCGGGCTTACGCCAAGCTTGGCGAGCAGTTCGTCGAATTGATCCAGTGAGCCGTAATGGATCACCAGCCGCCCTTTTCCCTTGGAGGTTGAGCGGACTTGGATCCGCATTCCAAGTTGCCGGGAGAGGGATTTCTCCAGGTCTTGCAGGTGCGCGGATGAACCGGACACCTTCCGAGCCGGCGTGGGAACCTGACGTTCCAGGAGCAGTCGTTCGAGGTTTCGGACCGCAAGGCTTTGGGCGATGACGATATCAGCAAGCCGCTGCTGCTCGAGGATGTCGGGCACGCCAGCGAGAATCTTGGCGTGTCCCATACTCAGCCGGCCATCCTGCACCATGTTTCGCACGGGCTCGGCCAAGTCGAGGAGTCGCAGATAATTGGCGACACTGCTGCGATCCTCCCCCATCCGGCCCGCGAGCTCCGCCTGCGTCAGGCCGAGCTGCTCGATCAATGTCCGGTATCCAAGGGCCCGATCAATCGGGTTAAGATCCTCTCGTTGGATATTTTCCACCAAGGCCATTTGGGCTTGGGTGAAGCTATCGACATCCCGAATGATGGCGGGAACCTCGGCAAGCCCCGCGCGCTTGGCCGCGAGGAGCCGGCGCTCGCCGGCGATCAATTCAAAGCCATCCGCCACTTTCCGCAGCACCAGGGGCTGAATGATGCCCGATGTCTTCATGCTCGCAGCCAGTTCGCCAATGGCCACCTCATTGACCGTTCGCCTGGGCTGATGTGGATTTGGACGAATCAGGTCCACAGGGACCATCAACGGCTGCCCATCTGCAGCGGGCGGGGTGGTAGAGACGGCAATCGGAGTCGGTTCTGTAGCCCTCTCAAATGGAGCCTGTACATCCGCCTGAACAGGCAACTCTGAGACCGAAATCAAGCTACTCAATCCGCGACCGAGACGGGGTTTAGCTTTTGGGGAAGCTGACATGCGCTAGGACTCCTTTCCTGCCGAGAAGGTGGTGTTCCACGTGGAACGTTGCAATGGATGCGCAAGGTAATGATCTGAATCTGGAATTGCAACCCAACATGCGGCCGGAATCATATCAAAATGGTATCTGATAAGTTAGTTTAACAATCAATAAATTATGCCTTGAACCGGCGGTCTTTTCGTCATTCAGCCGGGTTTCGGCCCAAGTCTGGAACGATCCGCCGCCGCCGCTATACTTCCGCCATGCCTTACACCCTCAATCAGGCCTCCAGCGAGATTATGCCCCCCGGCGACGAATTGGCCGGTGAAAACCGTTGGACCCTGAATTTCGGACCCCAGCATCCCGCCACCCATACCACCCTCCGCATCGTTCTGGAACTCGATGGCGAACGCATCCTCCGCGCGACGCCGCACATCGGCTATCTCCACAGCGGATTCGAAAAGCTGGGCGAAACACTCAACTACAACCAGTATGTCACCATCGTCGATCGCATGGATTACTCAGCCCCGATCTACAACGAACTAGCTTGGCATCAAGCGACCGAAAAATTAATGGGCATCGAATTAACGCCGCGCTGCAAAGTGCTGCGAACCATCGCCGGCGAACTTGGCCGGATTCAATCGCATCTGCTCTGCGTCGGCGCCGCCGGTTTGGATCTGGGCGCGTTCACCGCATTTCTCTACGGCTTCAATCAGCGCGAAACAATTTACGACATCGTCGAGTACATGTCGGGCCAGCGGTTCCACACAAGCTGGACTAGGGTAGGGGGGCTCAACATGGATCTCCCCGATGAAGCGGTCTTCAAACGCATGGTGAAGAAATTCATCAACGAGGACATGCCCGCGGCCATGGCGGATGTCGAGGCGCTGCTCAACAAAAATCGCATCTTCGTCGATCGCACGCGCGGCGTCGGCATCGTCAGCCGTGAAGAGGCCGTCGCCTGGAGCCTCTCGGGCCCGATGGCCCGCGCCAGCGGCGTGCGGCGCGACATCCGCAAGGACGAGCCCTATCTCTGCTACGCCAACAACTGGGACGGCCAGGGCGCGCCCGCCGTCGATTTCAAAGTTCCGGTGATGACCACCGGCGACGTTTACGCACGATATCTCGTGCGTCTTGAAGAAATGAAGCAAAGCCTGGCCATCCTCCGCCAGCTCATCGACATGATCCCGCCCGGCCCCGTGAACGTAAGTCCAGAAGGCAAGGAAGTTCTACCTCCGAAGGATCAAGTCTACAGCAGCATTGAAGGTCTGATCCAGCACTTCGAATTGATCATGACCAACCGCGGCTTCGAGGCCCCAAAGGGCGAAGTCTATTCCTGCATCGAAAGCGCTAACGGGGAACTCGGCTACTACATCGTCTCCGCCGGCGAGAACGTCCCCTGGCGCGCCCGCACGCGTCCGCCGTGCTTTATCAATTATCAAACGTTCCCGAAATTGATCGAAGGGCACATGATTTCCGACGTCGTCGCTGTGCTGGGCAGCATCAACATCATTGCGGCGGAGTTGGATCGGTAGGGGGGGCGATGTGGCCGTTCAATAAGAAGAAACCCGATGTCCCTCCAGACTCCAAGGATGAGCAAAAGCCGATTTGGATTGTTATGGCTGAGTCGTGCGTAACGTCGGCGAAGAAGGCTTACGGCGTCGATCTGGATTATTCCTTGGAATCGCTTGGAGCTCTTGAAAATATCTTGCAGCAGATGCACGAAGAACATAAGGCCACACCGATTTCCGAGCAGGGCATGCAAGCGAGGACGATCTCTCTTGGCAGCTATCTCGGTGAAGTATTGAGGCGAGCCAGCGGCTCAGGTACATGGGCTCGAGATTCCGCATTGGGCGAGAACACGTTTCCGCTGATATTCGCGAATGATCAACAATTGTTTCCCGTCGGCTGGGTCCATAAACGGATTGTGAATGGTGCCGAGGACAACATTGTCTTTAAGGCAAAGGTTATGTTATCTACGCTTAGGGGTGAGGGGCCATTTGCGAAGGGACAAAATGAAAGTCACCTTTGAAATATCCGACAAGGCGATGAAGGAAGCCATGCGTAACGCGAATGTTACGACAAAACGTGCGGCGGTAATCGCCGCGCTGGAGCATTATATTCGTGTGCGCAAAGAATCGAGGTTGGCCTTTCTGGAGCAGCGAAGGAAGAATAGGCTTCGGAGTAAGAAGGGGAGGTCTCGATAGTCGCCTCTTCATCAATGCCCCGCTATCCCTTATCATCTAACCCATGGCCTGGATCACCGAAAACCGTCGTACCGCAACCGTTGAACGCCGCGATGAGCCTTATCTCACCGAGGCAATGAAGTCCGCCATCGCGGCCAAGTTTTTTCCGCGCTATCCGACCAAGCGCGCGGTGCTTCTGCCGCTGCTGCACGAGATTCAGCACAAATACAATTGGATCCCCACGCAGGCGCTGGAAGAAGCGGCCGCGTTTTTGGAACTGACGCCCGCCGAGGTGATGGACACCGCCACGTTTTACGAGGAATACTGGCTCAAGCCCAAAGGCGAATATCTATTGCAGGTGTGCCGGTCCCTCTCCTGTGAAATCTGCGGCTCGCGCGCCCTGACCGATCGCATCACCGAAAAGCTCGGCATCGAAGCGGGGGAGACGACTCCCGACAATCGATACACGCTGGTCGAACTCGAGTGCCTCGGCGCCTGCGGCACCGCGCCGGTGATGCTGATCAATGATGTCCTCCACGAAAATCTGACCGTCGAAATGGTCGATCAGCTCATCGCTAAACTGCCGACCTATGCCCGCGACTATCACGATCCCGCGGTGACATGGCACGAAAAGCATTAAAAGCGGAGGACAAATCATGACACTCGAACAGCGCGTGCAGCGTCTGGAGCGGTCGAATCGTTGGTGGCGGGGGGGATGCATCGCCGCGGTCGCTCTCATTGCGGGACTCGGGGCAACAACCAAACCCGCGGGAAACCCCAACGCTGAATTCGATCACCTCACCGTGCAATCTCTCAGCATCCGCTCCGAACCCGGCGGCCCGCAAATCAATATCTCCGCCGATAAGGATCAAGCATCCCTTCGCATCACAACGCGCGATGCGGTCACTTCGACTGGGATGATGTGCGATGCCGATGGAGCGACGCTCCTGCTTTCTCGCCACGCGAAAACTGACACCATTGGTGCGACACTTCGCGTCGACGATCAATCCGCCGCGCTCTTGCTCCGTGGCAACGGCAAGGTCAAGGAACTCGAGCCGGAGTAAAATATTTCTCCGATGCCCGCCTCCGCGAAAATTCCCGCTCTACTTCTGCTCGTCGCCGTAATCATCCTGGCGGGCTGGTGGATCTTTCGCACTTACTTCGACACGTATCATCTGGTGACCGTCCGCGATGGCATCCTCTATCGCGACGGCGTGCGCAGCCTCAGCCAGTTCCAACTGGCCGCTCGCCGCACGCATGTGAAAACCATCGTCTCGCTCGTCGATGACAACGAAATCCAGCATCCGCCGTTCACCGATGAAACCGCCTATTGCGCCGCCAACGGAATTCAGATTATCCGGATCCCCATCACGCTGGGCGGCTGGCCAAGCAGCGATCAGATTCAGCAATTCCTGGCTATCGCCCAGGATCAATCTAAACAGCCGGTATTGGTTCACTGCGCCCAGGGCGTTCGCCGGACGGGCATGCTTGTGGCCGCTTATGAAATGTCCGTGCTGAAACACGAAAAAACCAGCGCCTTGGCCGAGATTCAGGCCTTTGGCCACAGCAATCGGACAATCAATGATGTCCAGCGGTTTATTCAAACCTATGATCCAGATAAGCAGGAAATGACACAGCAGTTGGCTCCCTCACAGGAATAATTCCACAAGATGATCGTGCAAAAAGTTTGCGGGATTTAAATGCGGAAGCCAATTATTTTCGGTTGCAGTTTCCGTGTCGGAAGACGCGCCTTAGCTCGTATATAACACCAGCCGGCGCAGGAACGCCGCTGGCTTGCCTGTTGAAGTTTCGTGTGTGCCGTTTGTAATCGGGAGGTTCGGATTGTAAACCGCCCGATTGCAAACGGCCTCCACCTAATCCCATCGGGCAAGCCAGCGGCGGCCACCGCGCCTTGCGGCGTTATATACGAGCAAGACAACGTGTTTCGTCACGAAAACCGCAACCGACAAAAATCTTTCTTCGCCTAGGCGCTTAAGTTCCAGCACAGCCGCACGATACCTAAATGGAATCGCTATAATACTTCAGGAATTAAATGCCCAAATACAGAATCAATCTTCCCAAGCCCGTCGAAGCCAGCAATGATTGCCTCCCGCACGCGGCGATGAATCTCGGCTCCGTCCGCGGCGTCGGCACCCACCCCACGCCCGGCATGGTCAGCAAATTGATCCTCGAGCCGCAACTGGATAATTGGGTTCTCTATCGCCTGGACGACAACGGCGGTTTCGTTGGCGACAGTTGGCACGGAACCCTGGAAGACGCCCTCGCCCAGGCCAAAAAAGAATTTGGCGTCGAGATGAAAATCGAATAATACTAAAACAAAACCGAGCGGCTCTGCCGCCGGAAATCCCCCATGCCTCCCGACGAACCCCAATCCCCTCCACCCGGCACCGGCCTTTGGGGCTGGCTCGGCCGCCAGATCGGCCATGTCCGTCATGCGATAAAAACGGACGTCACCGCCCCCGCGCCGGCTCCATCACCGAAAACAATTTACCGCGATACCAAAATCGAAGAGCAGCCGATGCCCGACGACCCGCGCGTCAAACTTCGGCGGACGATCATTGATGAAGTGGTGGTGGATGAAGGGAAGCCCAAGGAATCGGACGGCAAGAAATAGATTCCTGGCCTCACGGTTTTTTTCCACCGCTCCCCAACTCGAACAAACCTGTTTGCGAATCCGATTTGCTTTGTGGATGAAAAGACGGTTTTCACCGGCGAATAGTGGTAAAATGCTTTCTCATGGGGCGTCTGTTCCGATTGATCTGCTCAATTCTGGCCGCCGCATCATTATTGGTGTGCGTCGGAACGGCGGGATTTCGGATCAGAAACGCGATCTTTGTACCCAAGTCAGTCAATTGCTTATTCCAGCTTTACCCCGCACCTGAAGGGGGATCAAATTGGCGGCGTCGCGGGATTCTTATAGGTATGGACTACGGCGGACTCGAATTTGATCTCAGGGATTTTCACCTTAATTATCAACCCAATCCATTGGCGTGGCAGCACGTCGTAGTGGATTCTTTCGAGGACTCCATTTGGAAATCCCGCGTATACAATTACCTTTGGCCCAAGAAATACGATTATTCTGACCAAGATATGTCAGGGCGAGATTGGGAATTGACCCTGCCGAGTTGGTCCGTCATCGCCATCACCGCAATCCCGCCCATTCTCTGGTTCAGAAATCGAACCCTTCGCCGCCGCCAGATCGCCGCTGGAATCTGCCAAAAATGCGGCTACGACCTCCGCGCCACCCCCAATCTCTGCCCCGAACGCGGCTCGATTCCCGAAAAACCCGCCATCCCCTATAATCCCCAACGCTCGATCAAGTGATCGTTACCGAGAGGACTCTGCGAAATGGCTTTCACCGAACCCGTACTCACCAAGCGCATCGACGCCGATCCCGCCAAACGGAAGATTCACTGGTATGACGATTACGTCGCCACCGGGGGTTACTCGGCGTTGCGCAAGGCGCTGGACATGAAGCCGGATGACATCATCAAGACCGTCACCGATTCCGGCTTGCGCGGCCGCGGCGGGGCGGGCTTTTCAGCCGGCCAAAAGTGGTCCTTCATCCCCAAGGAAAAAAAAGGTCCGCACTATCTGGCCGTGAATGCCGACGAGTCCGAACCCGGCACATTCAAAGACCGCTACCTGATGGATTACGACCCGCACTCGATGCTCGAGGGGATCGCCATCTGCGCGATCGCCACGCAGGTGGATATCGCCTACATCTTCATCCGCGGCGAATATCACTTTTCAACCAAGGTCACCGAACGAGCCGTCCAGGAAGCCTACGACAAAGGCATCTTCGGAAAAAATGGCATCTTCGGCAGCAAATACAGACTCGAATGCCACGTTCACCGCGGCGCGGGCGCTTATATCTGCGGCGAAGAGACAGGATTGCTCGAAGCCCTGGAAGGCAAGCGCGGCTGGCCGCGAAATAAGCCGCCGTTCCCGGCCATCGCCGGCGCGTTCGCCAAACCCACGGTCATTAATAATGTCGAAACCCTCTGCCTCGTTCCCCCCATTATCGATCGCGGCCCGGCCTGGTTCCGCACCATGGGCACGCCCTCATCCCCGGGCCCAAAACTCTTCGGCATGTCCGGCCACGTCAACAAGCCCGGCGTGTACGAACACGAGCTGGGCATCACCCTCGACTTCGCCATCAACAATCTCTCCGGCGGAATGAAGGGCGGCAAACACAAAGGCACCATCTGCGGCGGAATCTCCATGGGCGTTCTTGGCCCCAACGAGCTCGACATCAAACTCGATTTCGACGACGTGAGATTCCGCGGCGGATGCCTGGGCCTCGGCACCGCCGGCATGATCGTCATGAACGAGCACACGGACATGGTCCTGGCCCTGCGAAATTGCGTCCGGTTTTACGCCCACGAAAGCTGCGGCCAATGCACCCCTTGCCGCGAAGGATCGGCCTGGATGCGGAAGATCCTCGATAGAATCGTAGAAGGCGGCGGCCGCGCGCGGGATCTGGATATGCTCATGGAACTGGAAAAAACCATGGGCATCATGCCCGGCACGACGATTTGCGGCCTCGCCGATGGCACCTCCTGGGCGACGCGCACGTTTATCAATAAATATTACGAAGAGTTCGCGGCCCGATGTCCGGAGGAGCCGAAGGTTCCGCTGACGATCAGCCGCGGGCGGTCGAATGTGACTGTGCCGATGGGGAGTAATACGAGGTAGGTCATCGCGACCGACGGGCGAGGTCGAATCAGCCGCCGTCTTGCTTGCGGCGCTGAATTTCCAGATGTTTCTTGAGCATAACATCCAGCGCTTCCGGCGGGACGCGAAAATTCGTGGCGCGAAGCCGTGCGTAAGCGTCGGCCAGATCAGGAATCAATCCTTTGTTTGCCGCGTTGAAGAGAATTGCCGCCGTGCGGACCGTTTGAATCTTTCGTGCGATCGCGGCGCGCCTGCCGGCCGTTTCATCTATCAAAAGAAGTTCAGCCTTCAATTCACGCGCGAGGCTGATCGCTTCCAGCTCGCCGGGATCAAGGTCGGCAATAATCTCAACCGCCGAAGGTATTCGGACGGATAGCCACGATGGTGTCGACGCAATAAACGTACGCACGGAGGGTGGACGATGAGGGCTGGCAAGCTCTCCGGCGACCGCAGGCGGAATGACCACACTTTTATAAAGCTGCGGCAATGTATCGATCAAACCGATGCCGATTAATCCAACGAATGGGGATGTATCCGCGACAACGATCATCACTTGCCGGATTTATCCAGCCGGTCCAGTGTCTGAATATCGGCAAGGTAATCTTCAACTGACCCCAGGTCCTCGGTCACATTGTGTTTGTGAAGGACATCCTCAGTCTGAAATCGGTCCAGCCCCAACGCCTGCGAAAGCGCAAAATGCGAGAGTTTGCCCTGTCGATAAAGCTCGACCAGCCTGGTTTCCCGCGCAACGGCATCCAGATGGGTCACAGACATACCTTGTCTCCAATCAATTATAGTTTAGCATATAATCGGTAGTAAATCACAGAATTCCATGGCCTATAGGCCAAGTTACAAGGAGTCCAATCCCATGCCCTTCACCCTTTCCCTCGGCTCATCCGCTCCCGATTTCAATCTCCCCGGCACGGATGGGAAGAATTATTCGCTGGCCACTTTCAAGGACGCCAAGGTTTTGGTCGTCGTCTTCTGGTGCAATCACTGCCCGTATGTGATCGGCTCGGAAGACCGCATCAACAAATTTTACGCCGATTACGCACCCAAAGGCGTGCAGATCGTCGCGATCAATTCCAACGAGACGGAGAATCATCCGCTCGATTCATTCGAGCACATGAAGACCCGCGTGAAGGAAAAGGGTTTCAAGTTTCCGTACTTGCGCGATGAGACGCAAAAGGTGGCACTGAGTTACGGCGGCCTGCGCACGCCGCACTTCTACGTCTTCGATGCCCAGCGCAAGCTCCGCTACACCGGCCGGATGGACGACAACCCCCGCAACCCCGGCAAAGAAACCACGCATGAGCTGCGCGATGCGGTGGATGCCGTGCTGGCCGGCAAAAAGCCCCCGGTGGAGCTGACCAACCCGATCGGCTGCAATGTGAAGTGGAAAGGCCAGGACCATCACTGGATGCCGGCGGATGCGTGCGATTTGGTGCCCGTAACAATCGCGCCGAAATAAAAAAACGCAAACTGAATTAGGGGTCCACAATTATCGCGAAACAGAGCCGGACCGTGTCGGTCCGGTCTTCGTGTTCTGCGCGCGAATTCCCACTATAATCCCTCCCATGCCCGCGACGCTCATCGATGGCGCTCTCCTCGCCGCCAAGACCAAGCAGCAGGTGCGCCAGCGCGCCGCCGATCTCGTATCCCAGGGCCGTCGCATCGGCCTCACCGCCGTTCTCGTCGGCTCCACCGCCGCGGGCGAGCTTTACGCCCAGCGGCAGGCCGAGGCGTGCCGGGAGGTGGGGATCGATTACACGCTCAAGACTTTGCCGCCGGATGCAACCGGGAAACAGGTCGCCGACCAGCTTCAGGCTCTCAGTCATGATCCGGCCGTTACCGGGATCATGCTGCATCTGCCGTTGCCGGCCCATCTGGACGCCACCGAATTGCAATACCGGATCGATCCCGTGAAAGATGTCGAGGGCGTCAATCCCGCCAACATCGGCTACGTCGTCTATGGCCACACGCTCATCGCCCCCTGCACGGCCATCGCCGTCATCGAACTCATCGAATCCACCGGCGTTCCCCTGCGCGGCTCAGAAGCCGTCGTCGTGGGCGCCAGCGAAATCGCCGGCAAACCGATCGCGCTCCTCCTCACCGAACGCATGGCCACGGTCACACTCTGCCACATCGCGACCAAAGATCTGATCGCCCACACCCAACGCGCGGATATTCTTGTCGTGGCCGTCGGCAAGCCCAACCTGATCACCGCCGATCACGTCCGCGCCGGCGCGGTCGTCATCGACGTCGGCATCAACCGCATCACCCAGCCCGATGGCACCCGAAAAACCGTCGGCGACGTCGACTTCGCCCCTGTCCGCGAAAAAGCCGCCCACATCACCCCCGTCCCCGGCGGCGTAGGCCCCATGACCGTCGCGATGCTTCTAAAGAATACCATCCGCAGCGCCGAACTCGGCTGGGCGCGGAGATAGGAGAAGATTTTTTCACCACGGAGGCACGGAGACACGGAGAAGAGATCAATAAGTTTCATGTTTCGTGTTTCGTGTTTCATGAAACCCGAAACATGAAACTTGAAACAGTCCCTTCCCCCTCCGTGTCTCAAGCGAATGTACCCATTCGCGGGTGCCTCCGTGGTAAATCTTTAATTCGATTTGGGTTCTAACAATGTTTTCCAAACGCCTTCCCTTGATCATCGCCGCCGTCGGCCTCATCGCGATCGCTTCGCTTTTCGCATGGAATTATTTCCAGAACAAAATCACCCCGCGGACGGTTCTCTCCCTCACCCCGGAAAATCTCGCGGCTCTCTCTCTTCCATCGGAAGCAAATATTCTGAATCAAACTGACCCCGGAAACGCTGGCGACATCTACGCGACCGCTACGACTGCATTCCCCGTCGCGCGCATCGATTGCGAAAAGTTCGCCAGCGATCCGACAAGTGAGGCGCCGAAGATCATTTCTCAAATCCTCTCCGCCCAGCACAAATCTTGCTCCGCCATCTTCGCTTCCCATCCCGGCTCGATCATCAATTACGATTCCGACCGCGCTGTGCTGGACAATCTCGAAGAACTCGGCAAGACAATCGACCGCGCCGGGTTGACCCTCCGCCTGCGCAAGCAGCCCGATCAGGCCAAAAATTATTTCCTGTCGGTCTACGCCCTGGGCCAGGGCCTCTATCGCGAGCGGCTGGTTTACGATGAATATCTCAAAGGCATGGGCCTGATGAACGAATCCGCCCAGGGCCTTTCCGAATTGGAGCCGGCGGATTCCCCGCGGGCCAGGGATCTCCTCCAGCAATCCACCGCCCGGCTCGATTACGACACCGCCCACGTCCGGCCGATCTACACGATCCTCAGCAGCATCGATCCCCAAGTGATCGCGGCCAATGCCGGGGATGTCTTCGCCTTTGCCACCGAATCCAGGGAAAGAATGTTCCGCATCGAGGCGATTTTGAAGCTTGGGCGCTACTGCTTCGACGCCGCCCGCTCGGCCGATCAGCTTGCGGCCCCCTCCACCCTGCAAAAACTAACCTCCGACCCCGATCCCACGATCCAAGCGGCCGCCCAGGCCGCCCTGAACCTGACTTTGGAGCAATACCGGACAATCCATTGACCGGCGAGCGAGACAACGCGAATCCTTCCTTTGGCCCAAGCCCAGCCGGCGGTAGGATATATCCGACATGAATAGAACCGACAGCCACAACCGCTTTGTCCGCAAGAGAATTGCCCCCCGGGGTTTTACGCTCATTGAATTGCTCGTGGTCGTGGGGATTCTTGCCATTCTGATCGGGCTTCTCCTGCCGACGATGAATAGAGCCCGGGTCTCGGCTGAAATCGCCGCCCAAAAGGGTGATTTCCAAACCATTATGACCGCCATCGCCAACTACAAAGCCGATTTTGGCGTGATTCCGCAGAACACCAGCCAGTCCCTGGCGCCACACAACCCCAATCCGACAACGCCGCCCATTCGCCTCTATAGCTTGGCTTCCGCCCTCATCGGTCCTGGCCCGGCAATGACCCAAATGGGAAACGTGGCCATTAACGGCGTGACTTACACGATTGCCGGTGACGGAGCCGATGGATTCGGATCCCGAGTCAGTGCCCAGTCGTTTCCAACAACCGTGTACGCAGGCGGGGCGGCAGGAACCGCGTTGGTAACGGTCACCGCCGTTCCTCCTGGCTGGACGGCCCTTACTTCACCCAACGCACTTTGGCCGGGGACCAACGGCACAGGAAGTGTCCAAGCCGCCACTCCGGTGTACCTTACGTTCGCGCCAGGCACATTTGCGGAGGAGAGCATTGGGACAACGCCACCTTCAGCTCCAGCTCCGCTCCCCGTGCCATATGCCTTTACGCTGAAGGCCAATCTGCAATTCGACCACACAGTGGCACCCTTTAATGTCGTGATCATCCACACGCTGAACACCAAAGTCTGGTCCAGTTACATCCCCCCCGACAAATTCAAGGTCGCTTATTTTCCACAACTTAACGCAGCCGGCACTCCCGTTGCGCCAAATGTCCCAGTTTGGCCAGAGATTCTGGATAAGGGCGGGAATCCGATTCTCTATTTCACTCGCTTTGCGCCAAATAATAACCGCCTGTTTGATTCAAACACGAATGGTAATCCGACGAAAGCTCCCACAGGATTACCGCCTGGAACGACGATCAAGGCCGGACCGCTCATGGGAGTTTCGACTCCGGGCTCTGTCGAAGCGTCATACAAAATCATAGATCCCGAAATGGACAACGCCATCTGGGACTACCGCGACGCCACCGCCAGTCTTCAGCCGCCATCCGTCACCGCCGCTGCCGCCACCGCCAACACAGGCCCCGACCCTTGGATCGCCGTCCGCTGGATGCTCGGCGACGACCCCATCTCCCAAGCCACCTACACAACCCCGGGCAACGACAACTTCATCGCCGGCTCCGAAAAAGTCTTCGACGGCGATTTCTTCCTGGTCTCCATCGGCCCCAAAAACGACACCTACGGCATGCCCGCCGGCCTGTGCAATCTCGCCAACGTCGCCGGAAAAGATTGGCAGGCCACATTCGACGCCAGCGCTAATGTCTACAGCTTCGATAAACCCTGATTCCAGGAAGCCGCTTTTGACCCCAAACTTACACCAAATATTTTTTCCATTTTGCCCTTGATTCGCCAGTTTTTATTTGTACTATGTTAGGGGTGCGGAAGAGCTTCTTCCAATCTTGCGCTTGAGCTTCGCCCCTTGCCTATAATCGACCCGCAGTCATGTATGGAACCGAGCTCATGCAACAGAATGTAACACTTTGCAACACTTGGGGGGGTGCCCCCCCAATTCACGCCCCAATTTAACGAGATATCATGAGGCCTAGAGACGAAAACAAACGGAAACTGATCCTCGAAGTCGCCACTAAGCTCTTTAAGGAGCAGTCTTTCCATAGCGTCCGACTCGACGATGTCGCCGCGGCGGCGGGCATTGGCAAGGGGACGCTTTACATTTACTTCAAGAATAAGGAAGACCTCTATTACAGTTTAGTGTATGATGGCCTCGCCGAGTTCGTCGCGGTTCTGCGTGTGCAATTGGAGCCGACAAACCTTGGCTTTCGCGACAAAATTAAGATCATCATCGGGGGGGTGGTCGAGTTCTCGGTTCAGCACCCTCAACTTTTTGAGGTCATGCGGACTGTCGGCGTGCCTGACGCGTCTACTCGATGGGACGCCAAACGCCGGGAACTCACCCAGTTAACCGAGGACGTGCTCCGCCAGGGTATAGCGGCCGGCGAGATTACCGACCCAAGGCCTGACTGGACCGCCGTCTATATCCTCGCCATGGTCCGCGCGGTCATGCTCTACCGCCCGGCCAACGTGGAAGCCGCGAAACTGAGCGGGCACATTGTGGATGTTGTCCTGACTGGAATTGGAAACGCAAACTCATGAGTCGATTCTTTATTATCGTGCTGATCCTGGCTGTCGGCGGCGTCGCCGGCGGCGTCTATTACGTACACCAGCAAAAAGCCCGCGCTGCGGCCGCGGACGTCCTGCCCATGGATGTCTATGTCGCCGCCGCGACCACCGGCGACATCACCCAAAGCGTCTCCAGCCCCGGGCAGGTGATCTCCAACCTCGATGTCGCCATCAAATGCCGCGCCTCCGGCGAAGTCACCAAGATGCCCTTTGACATCAGCGATTCGGTAAAAAAGGGCGATCTGCTCATGCAGTTGGACGAAAAGGACGAACAGGTACTCGTCGATCAGGCCAAGGTGAAGGTCGATCAGGATAATTCGCACCTCATCGAAGCCCAACAGGCCGAGGCCCAGGCCGAATTGGATCTGCAGACCGCCATCGAAAAAGCCGATGCCGGCCTGACCTCATGTCAGATCAAAGCCACCAATCTTCGCAACAAGGCCGATCGTCAGCAGGAGCTCCTGACCAAGAATCTGGCATCCAAAGAGGATTACGAAACCGCCCAATCTGATTCCGCCCAGGCGGACAATGATCTTCAGGCCGCCAGAATCGCCAAGGAAGAGATCAAAAGCCAGCAGGTGGCTTTGGATACCAAAAAGGAAGACATCAAACTGGCCCAGGAGCAGGTCCGGCTCGATGGGATCGTCCTGACCAACGCCCAGCAGCAGCTTGATTACACCACCATCACCGCACCGATGGACGGCGTGATCTCCGACATTCCAATTACCATCGGCATGGGCACGATCATCGCCTCGGCCATCAGCAACGTCAGCGGCGGAACCACCGTCATGACCCTTACCGATCTTTCCCATCTTTTCGTCATGGCCACCGTCGATGAAAGCGATATCGGCGGCGTTCAGGTCGGGCAGACCGTCAACATCACCGCCGACTCCTTCCCCGGCAAACGCTTTCAGGGCAAAGTCGTCCGCATCGCCACCACCGGCGTCACCGCCAGCAACGTCGTCACATTTCAGGTGAAGATTGAAATCACCAGCGAAAACAAGACGCTGCTCAAGCCGGAGATGACCGCCAACGTTCAGATCATTGAAGCCAGCAAGCAGAATATTCTGATGGCGCCGATGCTCGCGGTGGTGAATCAGAAGCGCAAGGTTTTCGTGACCGTTCAAAAGCCCGATGGCACGACCGAAGATCGCGATGTGGTAACCGGCATCAACGACGGGGACAATATCGAAATCGTCTCCGGCCTGACCGCCGGCGATAAAGTCATGGTGCACAAAAACGAAGCCGCCAACAAGTGGACCGCCCAGGGCCCGCAGCGTCCGTTGTCGATGCCCGGCGGCGGGGGAGGTCGACGCGGATGATCGTCGCCGAACACCTCCGAAAAACTTACGAGCTGGGCGGCCAGACCGTCCGCGCCCTCGACGATGTGACCCTGCATATCCGCGCCGGCGAGATGGTCGCCATCCGCGGACCTTCCGGCAGCGGAAAATCCACGCTCATGAACGTCATCGGCTGTCTCGACCGTGTCGATTCCGGTCGGTATTTCCTCGCCGGGCAGGATGTGTCCGATCTCTCCAACAACGCTCTGGCGGAGATTCGCAATCGGCGGATCGGATTTGTCTTCCAGAATTTCAATCTCCTGCCGCGCATGAGCGCGCTGGAGAATGTCGAGTTGCCCCTGCACTACGCCGCGGCGCGGGATGCACCCAAACGCGCCAAAGCCGCGCTGGAGATCGTTGCCTTGGGCGACCGCATGCATCATGAGCCCAATCAGCTTTCCGGCGGGCAGCGTCAGCGCGTCTCGATCGCGCGGGCGCTGGTGACCGATCCATCCATCATCCTCGCGGATGAACCGACCGGCGCGCTCGACAGCCGCACGGGAGAAGAGATTCTCACGCTCTTCAAATCCCTCAACGCCCAGGGCCGCACGATCATCGTGGTGACGCACGATGCGGCCGTCGCCGCACATTGCCAGCGCGAGATTTATCTCCGCGACGGCCAGATCACCACCCCGCCGGCGCGCGATGCCGTTCGCGAGGATGAGCGGGATATGCTCGTTGAATCAAAATGATTTACCACGGAGGCACGGAGACACAGAGGAAAGATGAGAAAGAGATTGTGGGATGGGAAGTAGTATGATTCTGCACGAGCAATTGTCGGAGGCCATTATCGGCGCAGCCATCGAGGTGCATCGTCAGCTTGGGCCAGGGCTGCTTGAATCGATCTATACCACTTGCCTGGAGCATGAATTATCCCTTCGCGGCATCGCCTCTCGCCGCGAAGTCAGCTTGCCGATCAACTATAAGAGAATTGTTTTTGAGGCCGGATATCGAATTGATCTTCTTGTAGAGGACACGGTGATTGTCGAAATAAAATCCGTTGAGACAGTCCTGCCCGTTCACGAGGCGCAGCTTCTGACCTATCTCAAACTCAGCCAAAAACGCGTCGGATTATTGATCAATTTCAATGTCCCCGTATTGAAAGATGGAATCATTAGACGGGTTCTATAGAAGAATTAACCACGGAGACACCCGCGAATGGGTACATTCGCTTGAGACACGGAGAGAAGATTTAAAATGGAATGGAAAATGATTCATCGAAACCGCCCAAATAAAAACGCCGCACTCCAGTTCACTTTCTTCTCCGTGCCTCCGTGTCTCCGTGGTTAATTCTTCCCCCAAAGACGCAAACATGCTTTTCTGGATGATCGTCAAAGTCGCCTTCAAGAGCCTCATGGCCAACAAGCTGCGCTCGTTGCTGGCGATGCTGGGCATCATCATCGGCGTCGGGGCGGTCATCGCCATGCTCGCCATCGGCACCGGCGCTCAGCAGCAGATCCTCAGCCGAATCTCCGCCATGGGAACCGATCTCCTGGTCATCCGCCCCGGCCAGCGCGGCATGGGGGGCGTGATGTCCGGTACGCAGCAGAATCTCACCGTCGAGGATGCTCAATCGCTTCTGAAGGTTCCGCATTTGCATGCCGCCGCCCCGGTGGTCGGACGCAATTTTCAAGTGAAATACATGAACCAGAATACCTACACCAATATTCTGGGAACCTCCGCCACCTATTTGCCGATGCGCGATTTTGAGGTCGAAACCGGATCGATGTTCGGCGACAACGAAATCGAACACTGGTCGCGCGTCGCCATCCTCGGCCCGGTCACCGCTACCAACCTTTTCGGCCTTTCCGATCCGATCGGCGAGCAGATAAAAATCAACGGCATCAACTTCCGCGTCGTCGGCATACTCAAGAGCAAGGGCGACCAGGGTTGGTTCAACCCCGACGATCAGGTGATCGTCCCCTACACCACCGCCATGCACCTGCTGATGGGCCTGACCTTTATCCGCGAGATCGATGTGGATGCGGACGATGTCTCCAATCTCGACGAGGTCCAGGATGGCGTCTCGGCGCAGCTTCGCCATCAGCACAAAATCCAGCCCGGCGCGCCCGATGATGTGAACATTCAGAACCAGGCGCAGAACATCGATCAGTTCATGACTACATCCAGGGAACTGACGTTTCTCCTCGGAGCCGTCGCGGGAATCTCCCTGCTGGTCGGCGGCATCGGGATCATGAATATCATGCTGGTCACCGTCACCGAACGCACGCGCGAGATCGGCATCCGAAAGGCCATCGGCGCGCGGGCTTTCGACATTCTCAGCCAGTTTCTCATCGAGGCGATGCTCATGAGCGGCGTAGGCGGGTTTGTGGGAGTCCTCATGGGCATGGGCGTCTCGGCGCTGGTTGCGAAATACAGCCCGCTTGAAGCAAAGGTCAGCCCGTTCAGCATTATTCTTTCCGCGGGGTTCTCGGCGGTGGTGGGAATATTCTTCGGTTTTTATCCGGCGACACGGGCTGCCAAGCTCGACCCGATCGAGGCGCTTCGCTATGAATGAAAAAGTTTGGCGGCCCGCGCCGCTCTACGTCGTCCTGGGCGCCTTGCTCACCCTTGCCATGGGCGGCTGTGTCAATCAGCAAAAGGAAGTCGCGGTCTATCGCCAGGTTCTGGATGGCGACAAACCGTTGCCCGTTCACATCGAACCGGGTGCCGTCGTCACGTTGACCGATGCCCTTCGCCTGGCGGATCAGAACGAAGAAGGACTCAACATCCAGGGCGAATCGTACCTGCAATCGCTGATTACCAAGGATCGTGAATTCGCCAACTTCCTCCCGACCCTTAGCTTCAGCCCCAGCTACAGCGTCAATGATACCCATGGCAGCCCGCCGGGAAGTTCCAACCACAACTACAGCGGATCACTGGGTGCGGGGATGAACGTCTTCAACGGCTTCCGCGATTACTACACGCAGAAGGCCGCCGACCAGACCATCGAGCAGCAACGCCAGCTTCTGCTCGATGCCCAGCAAACCGTCTTGCTGGATGTCATCACCGCTTATTACACCGTGCTGGATGCCGAGCAATCGGTCGATGTGCTGACCAATTCCCTGAAGGTTCAGCAGGCCAACGTCGACTTCATCAAAGCCCAGGCCGCCGTCGGCACCGCCAAACCGCTGGATATCTCCCAGTCCCAGGCGCAGGCGTCGCAAACACAGGTCTCGCTGAATCAAGCGGTCGCCAACGTGCACAATGGCCGGATCATGCTGGCGTATCTGGTGGATGCGCCGATTGAGAACAATCCGCTGCAGGATAATTTCGATCCGCCAACGGCGATGGCCCAGCTTGAGCAGTGGGAAGCGCAGGCCGAATCGGGCCGGCAGGATTTGCTCGCGTCCGAAGCTGCCGTCCGCGCCGCGCGAAACAATGTCGATGTCGCCTTCGGGCAGTATTACCCATCGGTGACGTTGAACTTCAACTATTTTGTATTCAAGGAATACAATCCCGCGTCGGCGGTCTGGAACGGCGCGATCTCCGCCAATCTGCCGATCTTCACCGGCGGCGTCATTCACGCCGATGTCCGCGCCGCCTGGTCGCAATTCCGCCAGGCCGCGCTCACCCAATCCCAGCTTCGCCGGAATATCGATCAGTCCGTCGCCACCGCCTACACCAATCTCGATCTTGCCCATCAGCAACTTGCTGAACTAAGCATCCAGGTAACCGCCGCCCGCGACGCCCTCTACCGCGCCCAGGAGCTTTACAAAAACGGCGGCGGCACATTCCTGGAATTGCTCACCGCCCAGGACACGCTGCAAACGACGCAACTTGAATTGACCAACGAGGTCTTCACGCAGAAGACCGCGTATTTCAATCTCCTGCGCTCCGCCGGCCAGCTTGAAATGACCGTCAAGGAATCAGCGGCGCAGTCGTCTGAAACGATTCTGCGGAATCTGGCCACCCAGCCGGTCACCGAGCCGACAGCTCGGCCATGATGCTCTTGATCGCCGCCAGATAGCGCGGCGAAATATCCCCGCGCATCCGCGTCGTCCGCGGCATCGGGTTGATCTGCTGCCAGTGATTGACCGGCCATGTCTCCAGATGCTTGCCCCAGATCGCGCTCTGAGCCGCAACAAGCCCATCGTTGGGCCCGTGAGCGTCGAATACAACTTTCCAGCTATGCCACGCAAACGGCGGTACCCGCCATCGCGGCGCCGATGCGGAAATCGAAAAATACTTCACTTCGCTTGAGTCGATGATCTCCCGATTCAACTTCGCACAATTCTCAGTGGTCGAATGAAAGATAGCGTTCAAATCCAGCCCAAGCTCGCGCAACAATCGCATCGCCGGTTTGCGCCCCAGATGTCTGGCCCAGTAATCCGCATACGGACTGCCGCGATGCGGCGTGCTGATGGTCAGGAGCGCATCAAAGTGCTTCGCCATCTCCAGCTTCGACAAGAGATATCGCGCATCCAGCCCGCCCAGCGAATGGGCGACGAGCAAAACCCGCCCATCATCCCAATCGCGCCGGTTCGCCAGAATCCACTTCTGCAATTGCCGCGCGCGAGTGTCGATACCCGCGGTTGGATGAACATCCGAGACGACCACTCGATAACCGCCGGCCGCGATCTTCCGTTCGATCCCGGTGAAACTCGACCATTTAAGCGGCCCGAACCTCAGTCCGCCGCCCATGAGGCCGTGATGGAGAATGATCGTGTCCAAATGTTTGGCTCCCAGTTTGACGGGTAGGGGAGATTGAACCATCCGCCGATCAATTTGGGAAATGCCGCGACGGGATTAGAATCGCGGGCGCGCATGACCCAGACGGCGATTCAGCAAACCTACGATCAGGCCGTCCGCCACCATCAGGCCGGACAATTGGCCCAGGCCGAGGCGCTCTATCGCCAGATTCTCTCGGCCAGTCCGAATCATTCCGACGCCCTGCATCTGCTGGGCGTGCTGGCGCATCAGTTGGGTCAGGACCAAACGGCCCACCAGCTCATCGCCCGCGCGATCGCCCTGAATCCCGGCGTCTCAACATATCACCAGAATTTCGGCATCGTGCTCGCCGCGCTCGGCAGGACGGATGACGCGATCGCCGCTTACGAGCGCGCGCTGGCGATTCAGCCCGATTACGCCAAGGCGCAGATGAATCTGGCCGAGGCGCTCTACCAGAAGAATCGATTGAAAGAAGCGATCTCCGCCGCCCAGCGCGCCGTCACGCTCGATCCCAATTCCTCCGATGCGTTCAACATCCTCGGTACCGCGCTGCATTCATGTGGCATGCTCGATGGCGCCAAGGAAGCCTATGCCAAAGCCGTGGAGCTTGCGCCTAATGCGATGGCCCCGCTGAACAATCTGGCCAATGTGGAAAAAGACACCGGCCACATCGATACGGCGCTGGCGCTCTATCGCCGGGCGGTGATGGCTGTCAATTCCACGCCCGAGCCGCACAGTCATTTGATCTACAGCCTGCAGCTCGATCCCAATCTTCCGCCCGAAGGGCTGCTTGAGGAAGCGCGCCGTTTTGATGAGCGCCACGCCAAGCCGCTGGCCGGGCAGATCGTGCCGCTTGCCCACGATCGCTCGCCTGATCGGCGGCCGAGAATCGGATACGTCTCTCCCGATTTCCGCGAAAACGTCGTCGGCTGGAATCTTCTGCCGATTCTTGAGAATCACGACAAGAAGAATTTCGAAATCTTCTGCTATAGCGCCGTGAAGAATCCCGACGCGATGACCGAAAAACTCAAAATCCATACCGATGGCTGGCGGGATATTTCCACGCTGAACGATGCGCGGGCCGCTGAGATCGTCCGACAGGACAAAATCGACGTCCTCATCGACCTCTCCGTCCACGGCGGCGGCAATCGCCTGCTGATCTTCGCCCGCAAACCCGCGCCGATTCAAATCACCTATCTTGGCTACAACGGCACCACCGGCCTGAGTGCGATGGACCATCACCTCTCCGATCCCCATCTTGATAACGCCGACACCGAAAAATATTACAGCGAAAAGACGCTCTATCTTCCCGATTGCTACTGGTGCTACCGCCCCGGCGGAACAGCGCCCGATGTGGCGGATGCCCCATCCGCCGTCAACGGATTTATCACCTTCGGGACGCTCGCCAATTTCCCCAAGATTTCCCTGCCCGCGCAGAAATTGTGGGCGGATATTCTGAATCAAGTAAAAGATTCGCGTCTTCTGCTGCACGCGCAGCCCGGGAAATATCTGGCGGAGTTTCGCAATCGATTCTCCGGGTGGGGCATCTCATCGGATCGCCTCGAATTCGTCGCCAAGCAGCCTTGGGCCGATTACATGCGGACGTATGGCCGGATCGACATTGCCCTGGACCCCTTCCCCCACGGCGGGGCGATCACCACCTGCGACGCCCTCTGGATGGGCGTTCCCGTCATCACGATTTCCGGCCAGCTCCCCATGGGCCGTGTCGGAAAGAGCATCCTGAAAAACGTCGGTTTGCCGGAGTTTGTTGCGGATACGCCGGAGCAATATGTCGATACCGCGGTGCAACTGGCGGGTGATCGTGGCCGCTTGCAGAAACTGCGCAAGACTTTGCGGGAGCGAATGGTGGGCTCTCCATTGATGAACGCGCCGCAGTTCACTAGATATTTGGAAGCCGCATATCGCAGGGCATTCGATGCACTTTAATAGTCCCATCAGCAGCGAGAAGGCCGATGAATTCGTGCGGTCACTCGAACTGCGCCCAGACAGCCGCGCGCTGGACATCGGATGCGGGACCGGCGAATTCCTCCTCCGTGTCGTCGCCCATCACGGAGTTCGGGGACTTGGCATCGACCACGACGCCCGCTGCATCGCCGCGGCACAGACCGCCGCGACCGCGCGGGGATTTCAGTCGCGATGCGAATTTCGCCGCGGTGACGCGAATTCATTTGAAGCAAAACCCCACACGTTCGATCTGGCCCTCTGCATCGGTTCGACGCATGCATTGGGTGCGGGTGAAGCGGCGTATCCCAACACCATCGAACGTCTGAAATGCCTCGTTCGACCCGCAGGATATGTCTTGATTGGCGAATGCTATTGGAAACAGGAGCCCGCGGCTGATTACCTGAATCTAATCGGCGAGCCGGTAGGGATTTATCGGGATTACGCCGAGAATATTTCCTTTGCCCAGGCGCGCGGGCTTGTCCTTCTCCATGCCGCGACCAGCAGCGAAGACGAGTGGGACGATTTCGAATCGCAGCATCCCTCGAAAATCCAAAGCGAGGCGGCGGCAAATCCCAACGACCCGGCTCTTGCCGCCAGGATGACGCACAGCCGGCGATGGTATGATGGGTATCGGCGCTGGGGCCGATCGACGATGGGTTTTGGCCTCTATTTATTTCGCGCGCCCTGCTGAGCAACGGCGTATGGGTCGCAAAACGCGCTAAATCTTGGAGTCCAGCAGCGAATCAGATAGGCTAATCCAAGCATCATTCAAAAGCTCTGGAGGAACACGATGGGAACTCAAATCGCGCGGCGAATTATTCTTTTATCTTTGGTGATTCTGTTCTGCGGACGGGGGCCAAACGCGGGCGCCCAGTTGGCCGCGCCGGCCAAGGAGATTCCGCTCTATCCGGGCACGGCGCCAGGCTCCGAAAGCTGGACCTGGCAGGAACGCGCCGCGGGATCGCCCGGCAATCCCACGGTTCAAAATGTCGTCCATCCGGAATTGATGTATTACCCCGCCGACAAGGACAAGGCCGTCGGCACCGCGATGATCGTCGCGCCCGGCGGCGGGTTTCAGAATCTCATGATGTCCTACGAAGGCGTCGACATCGCCAAGCGGCTCAACGAGATGGGCGTCGATGCTTTCGTTTTGAAATATCGCTTGAAATTCACCGATCCCAACGCTCGCCGCGGAAGTGGGACGACTCGGCCTGCGGGTTCGGCTACGGCCCCGACAACACAAGCGCAAGCTGGTCAGGACATTTCAGTGTTGGCCGGCGCGGACGGGCAGCAGGCGATTCGCATGCTCCGCCAGAGCGCGGCCGAATATGGATTCAAACCCAACCGCATCGGCATCATCGGCTTCTCCGCGGGAGGGGCGGTCGTCGTCCGCAGTTCGCGCGGCGAGCCTGATGGCCGGCCCGATTTCGCCGCCGCGATTTACGGAGCGCAGGCCAGTGGCGATGCTCCGCCCGCCGGCGCGCCGCCGATGTTCATCGCGGTGGCATCCGATGACCAGTCGGTCGGATATCAGGGATCGCTGGACATGTTCGCCGCCTGGCGAAAGGCCAACATCCCTGTTGAGTTGCACATCTTCCAAACCGGCGCCCACGGCTTCCGCAAAAAAGGCGGCGGAGCGGATCATTTCATGGACCGGCTACAGGAATGGATGAGCGTGAATGGTTGGCTGGCCAAGTGATGAAGTTTTGTTTGATGGCGAATTCGGTCAAAGAAGAGAAAGAATCTCTTCAGTTGCGTTTTTCTTGACGAAAGATGGGCTTTTGCTCCCATATGACACCAGTGGGCGCGTTGGGAATCACTAAACGGAATTCGCGTGGACTACAAAGCAATTCGTATCGACACCGAGGCCTATCGGCGCCTTTGTTGCGTCAGAAAACAGGGCGAATCTTTCAGCCAGGTCATCAAGCGCGTATTGCACGAGCCAATCGATTTTGAACGGTGGATGGCAGGCGTCGAAAGTGACCGCTTGAGCGAAAAAGCCGCTAAGGCCGTGGAAACGGTTGTCGCCGCGCCGCGCATTCACCGTCGCCGGAGAAAATAGGCCGGAGATTTAACCGCCCGCTTCGCTAGAGCACGCAGAGCACGCAGAGCACGCGGAGAAATGCGAATCAATTTATTGCCACAGATGAAAGAGGAATGAATTGCATTCACTTATCTGTATGCGTCGGTCTGCATCTGTGGCAATAAGCGTTGTATTTCTCTGCGTGCTTTGCGGTCTCGAGCGTACTCGCGGGCGGTGATTTCTGTAGCTTTTGAAATTGCCCAAGCGATGGCTGGATTGCGCTCTCCAGAGATTCAAAACAACCCGCCATTTCCCAATTGGCTGCTGGTATAAAGCCGCAGCGCAATCAGGGTGAGCAGCAATATTAAATAGGCCACGCCGATGACGATTGGTGCGATTTTTCCGATTGCGTAATAAGGACCGGATCGGCCGCCGGCCTTAAGTGTCCCGACGATTCGTGGGAGGGCAAACACCAGGATGGCCAGAAGCATCCATGAATTCCTGTGGGCCAGGAATTCGTCCACCAGCATCCATCCCAGCCCCGCCAGACCCACGATCCAGACCCACGGGCTCACCGCTGCCGTGACGCGGCCGCCATCCAGCGGCGGAACCGGGAGCAGGTTGAAAAGATTCATCGTGAATCCAAACCACGAAAGCTCCAGCGCGAGCTCGCTGCCGGTCGCGAGATAAATCGCAAAGGCCGCCAGGGCGGCGATCGTCCCGGCAATCGGCCCGGCGATGCCGATAATCGCCTCCACCTTCGCGTTGGGCGGACTCTGGCGAAGATTGATCACCGCGCCGACATACGGAATAAAAATCGGCGGGCTGGCGCGCAGGCCGTAATAAAGGTTGGCAACAACATGACCCAGTTCATGGATGAGGATCAGGAAGACGAACCCAGCGGCACCCGCCCAGCCGAAGCTGTATTGATAGACGAAGATGCTCACCAGCATCGAAGCGCCGGTCTTGAGAATGGCAATCGGCAGCGTTTCCTGAGGATTCTCGGGCGGCGCAGCGTAATCCAGAACGGGCACCCCACCTTGCGGCGACGAACGAAGCCGGGCAATTTCCATCTGAACGGCGTGAAATTGTTCCGATTCCGGCGGCAAAAGCTTAAGACATTCCTCCCACAACACCGCCGCTTGCTCAGGATGATACTGCGCCCGCATCTGCGCCTCGGCAGCCAGCCGCGTAAGCTGGTCGACTTGAACCAAAGCCCCGCACTTGGGGCACACCAGCGACGCCGGCGAGGGGAGGGGCCAGCCACAGCGAGGACATTTTGGAAACGGCAACTGACTCACGACGGTCCCGCGGTTGGCAGCGATTCCGATTCTGCGTCCCCCGCCAGCGGCATGCATTGTGACAAGAAAAACTCTCCTAGTGAAAGCGAATTATAGTCGCGGGAGGGCATCAGACAAATCGGCCATCAAAGTCCGCTCACTTTGGAAACGGTCGATGAAGATTTTCTGGTTCAATTCGGACCAACCGCCGCACCCGTGGTTTGCCGCTCTTTTGGGGGCGTGAGATCTTTATCTCCGCGGGCGGGATCATTCGGTTCGATCGCGATCTTGGCAGACCAGACCAGCCACTCTTTCTTCGCCTCATCGTGAAGGTCAAACGCATCACCGTTTTGCGCTTGCAACCCTATCTTGTCGTCGGGAGTGGCGAAGGCTACCCCGCCCGACATCAGCGAACGGAGCGATTCCACCTTCATCTGAACGCCGCTGAACAAGCCGCCTTTGAGGTCGATGGCGCTGAGGGTCCAGAACTGGGAATTTGCCTTGACCAGCGGGATGTACCGCCGTTGAATCAGCGCGTGGATCTCGGCGCTGGTGGCATCGGAGCTGAGTTGAATGTCTTGAACGAGGCCGACCTGGATGCCGCGAAAAAAGACGGGCGAATCGGGCTGCAGCCGCTGCAGATTGGGAGTTCTCAGGATAATGCTAAGGCCCTCGGGCATTTGGGTTGGCGGCTTCTCCGAGCCATCGAAATCGGTTTGTAGTTCTCCATCACCGGGGTTTGAATCGATGATCGGGCCGCTGAGAACTGTTCCCAGTCCCGAGATTTCCTGCATCGATATCTCCGGGCGAACGATCCAGAAAGCCGCACCTTTGGTCGCGAAGGACGATTCTGATCGCCGCAGGCGAATGTGAGCCAATGCTTGTTTCCGGTCGGGACTCAGTTCAATTCCGCTGACCACTCCGACTTGCACGCCAAGGTGCATGACTTTCGATTCGCCCGCTTTCAGTCCCGTGGCATCGGTGAACCGCAGGGTGATTTCCACGCCGCGATCCAGAAGTCGATCATGGACGCTATACACGGCGACGAAGATGGCCAGTAATGGGACCAGCCAGATCAGGCTGACCCGCGTGCCCCTATTTCTTATAACGGGTTTTGGCAAAGTAGCCGCTTGATCGGATGGTGCGCCGGGCGACGGATTCATGGTGCCATCTCCCGGGATTCCCAGATGAGCTGAGGATCAAAGTTTGCCGACGCAAGAAAAATGAAAATGACAACCAGGGCAAACGAGAGCAGCCCCGGGCCCGGGATGACCGTTGCCATGCGCTCCAGCTTCACCAGCGACACCAGCACCGCCAACGCAAAGACATCAAGCATCGCCCAGCGTCCGATGGCGTCGATTATCCGGTAGACCCGGAATCGCGGGAGCTTTAATCCGGTGAAACGGAGCCTCGTGGAAACAATGAGAAAAAAGAGCGCCAGAAGTTTGAAGACGGGGATCACAATGCTGGTCAGGAAAACGATCGCCGCGACGAGATCATCTCCATCCTTATAGAGCATGACGCAGCCGTCCCAGACCGTGTTCTGCGACGTAGCGCCGTACATATCCAGCCGCAGGATGGGGAGGAAATTGGCAGGGATATAGAGGATCAATGCCGCCAGCGTGAATGCCGCGGTCAGTTGCAGGCTGCGGGGCGATCGTTTGGCGATGGTTGTTCCGCATCGGCAACATAGGGCAACCATCTGCGGCCCAGGCCGCTCAAAAGTGTGCATCTGGCCGCAAGCCTGACAGAGCACGGCGGGGGCGGTCTTCTGTGCGCAATCGTTCATCGTTTTTGGATCGTATTGATATTCCCGGAACCTGGGTACGGGCATAATGCCGGCTGCGCAGATTTGCCCCGCAAAAGGGTCATTCTTGCGGTTAAACCGTCCTGGTTGCCGCGAATTCCGCGCTCTCTCCGCGGTATTTACACGCGAGGCATTCATTTTGGCTCGGCAGTTTTGGGCCCAGACCAAGCGAGGCGGCGAGATCCTTCCAGAAATGACCGACAGCGAAGACGCGCCAGGAGCCGCACTGAGGGCAGCGTGGATCGTCGCTGTCGGTGTCTTCGCGCAGAAGGGATTGTGAACGGGACAAATCTTCCGCGCCGACCCGAAGCACGAATCTTGCGCCATGGCCGGTTGGCTTATCGCCGCGCGGAACCAACACCGGCGGGAAAGACCGAATGGATGCAGACGCGAGCACCGCCTGTGCATCGTACAAGCTTCGAGCGTTGTCGAAAGCGCCTGCGGGCACCAGGGGGCGGCCGGTCTCGTCCGCGGTCGGGCCGGAATCGACCGGCTCCAATTCCAGGGATGAAACGCGAGCCAGAACCTTGGCGGCCCGCTCGATATCGCCGGCTCGGACATGCAATTCGACTCTGTTGAAACCTTGATAGATAACGCCCAGCGATCCGACATTGGCGCCAAAGACCTGCGCGGGAATCCCCTCTTCCGCAAGCGCCGCGGCATCAAGCTCCGCCGGAATGGGGTCGCCGTAACTGGCGAGCCTCACCAACTCGTCACTTCCGGAAGTGTGGTAGGACAAAACGGTCTTCGTCTCCGGGAGACGGGAAGTGGGGTCGTCCGAATGTGATTCGTTCATGGCGTCGTCTTCTTGAATCATATTCGCCGCTCAATCCGGATGCGAATCGCATCTCCCTTGAGTCGCGTCCCACAACCGCCTAGCATCGGGCGAATCGTGAACACCAGGGAAATGCTCGAAGCCGGGTTGCAGCTTCACAATCAGGGCCGGCTGGCCGAGGCGGAGAAAATCTATCTCAAAGTCCTGGCCGATCAGCCCAATGAGCCCGATGCCCTCCACTTCATGGGCGTGCTCGCTTCGCAGGTCGGGCGGATTGACTTGGCCGGCGACTTTATCAAACGGGCCATTCAATCCAACCCGAAAAAAGCGGAGTATTACAGCACGCTGGGCGTCCTGCTCACCTCCGGCGGAAAAGAACTGGAATCCATCCCCTATTACGAGAAAGCGATCCAGCTCGATCCCAATTATCCCGAGCCCGTCAGCAATCTCGGCAATGCCTACAAGCAATTGGGCCGGTTCGATGAGGCGGCTGCGCAATATCGCCGGGCGATGAAAATGCGGCCCGATTTTGTCGTCCCCCGCATCAATCTGGGCCTTACGCTTCAGGAGATGGGCAAGCCGACCGAGGCGCTCAAGGTTTACCAGCAAGCCATCGCAGACGGACTCGCCGCGCCGGACATTTATAATGGCATCGGGTCCACCAACATGTCCCTGTTGCGATTCAAAGAGGCCGAGCAAGCCTACCGCAAGGCGATCGAGCTGCAGCCCAATTACCCCGAGGCTTACAACAATCTCGGCGCCGCCGTCCAATCGCAGGGGCGGATGGATGAATCGATCGAGATCTTCAAGAAAGCCCTCTCCATGCGTCCGCAATTTGCCGATGCTCTGGGGAATCTCGCAACCGCATACCAGCGGAAGGGCTTGTTTGCCCAGGCGATTCCGATCTACCAGCAGGCGATCGCGGCCAATCCCAACATGACCGAAGTGTATGTGCAGATGGCGCACGCGCTCAAGGAAATGGAATTATTCGAAGAAGCCGCCACCGCCTGCCGGACCGCGCTGACGCTGAATCCCAATAGTTTCAACGCCCACAACAATCTTGGCACCGCCCTGCAGGGAATGCAGCGATACGATGAAGCGCTGGCGTGCTATCAACGCGCGGTCGAGATCAAACCCGATTTTGCCGAAGGCCACGCCAACATCGGCGTCGTCTACAAGGATCAGGGCCTCTATGATCTTGCCGAGCAATCCTATCGCCACGCCCTGACGCTCAAGAAGGAATTCCACGAGGTCTACAACAACCTGGGCACCGTGCTTCAGGAGACCGGACGGCTCGACGAGGCCATCGAGTGCTATCAACGTTCATTGGCGATCAAGCCGGACACGGCTCTGGCTCATTGGAATCTGGGATTGCTCATGCTCGTGCAGGGAAAGTTCAAGGAAGCCTGGCCGGAATATGAATGGCGCTGGAAGGCAACGCTCTTCCGCAAGCGCCTGCCCGAGCGGAATTTCTACGAGCCGGAATGGAAGGGCGAGCCGCTCAATGGCAAGCGCGTATTCCTATACGCCGAGCAGGGGTTTGGCGACACGCTGCAATTCGTGCGTTATCTCCCGATGGTCGCCGAGCGTGGCGGGAAAATAATTCTCGCCTGCCAGGCGGAATTTTCCCGTCTGTTCTCCAAATTGGAACACGTCGATCAGATGATCGTGGTGAACGACAAGCTGCCGCAGTTGGATGTGCATTGTGCGCTGATGGGATTGCCGCGCGTGCTGGGGACGACGCTGGAAACGATCCCCGCGAATGTGCCGTATCTCTTTGCCGATGCGGAATTGACGAAGCAATGGAAGCAGCGTCTCCCTGAGGATGGCCGATTGAAAATCGGCATCTCCTGGGCCGGGCGACCGACCCATCCGGACGACCGCAAACGCTCGATCTCCCTGATGATGTTCGCCCCCCTGGCCGGCGTCCCCAACGCCCGCTTTATCAGCCTGCAAAAAGGGGACGCGAAACAGGACATCAAGAAAACCCCGCTCGGCTTTGCGATCGATGACTGGACGGATGACCTGACCGATTTCGCGGATACGGCTGCTTTGATTGCCAACCTGGATTTGCTGATCACCGCCGACACGGCGGTGGCGCACCTGGCCGGAGCGATGGGGAAGAAGGTCTGGGTGCTGCTCCCGTTTTTCCCGGATTGGCGATGGATGCTAAAAAGAGAGGATTCGCCCTGGTATCCGACCATGCGGCTGTTCAGACAACCGGGGCTTGGCGATTGGCCGGATGTGATGGGAAGGGTGGTGGGGGAGTTGAAGAATTTGGGAAAATAAGAAGCCACTGTCTGCCCGAATGCTCCATCAAATATTTTCGCAAGTGTTTGGGCCATCGGCTGAATTTCAACGTATAATGATGAAGCATGGCGCGTCTCAAATTCGCGAAGCGATCGGTTGAGCGAATCCGTCGCATTTGCCGTGTGAAATTGGGGGTTTTCATGCCTTTCCGCCAATGGCTCTTGGTTGCCGCCGTTTTTTCGCTCGCTCTTGGCGCTCATTCCGCGTTTGCATGCTTGAACGATACCTCTGTCCGCGCTGGTGAGGATGAATTCCGTTCGCGCTACGACGTACCCCAACCTTCAGATCATGTTCAGTCCGGCGGGGTCAATCCGTGGGGCGTCGCCGGCCTTGCGCTTGGCAGCGGTCTGATCGCAGGCGCGTTTGTCGGCGGGATTCGTCGCCAAAAAAGCGGAGACAAATGATGGCCGCCGCTCTGCGCGTCAAAGGTGGATACCGCACGTTCCTTTTTGCCTTGATCGGCGCGCTTCTCGGTTTCTTTATTGCGTACCTTCGAAATCCGCTTCCTTTGGGGCCGCGAGAGCATGTTGTTCCGGCGCAGTATCGCCTGTCGAAAATCCCCGGCGGGACTTCCCTGCGAATGGCCATGGTGCATGATGTGCTGCACGAGCGCTACCTCCGCCATGGGGTCGCCTGGTACACACAGCGAAATGCCGACGCCCGCAAGATCATCCTGCAACTATCGCCCGCCACGGGTGCCTTGCCATCTTCTGAATACCTGGATGCGATGGACGACCTCGCCGTTGGGCTTCAGCAGACCGGCCAGACTTCGGAGTCCATCGCCGTGCTGCAGAACAAACTCCATCTTGTCTCTCCGCTACCCACGCCGCCCACAACGCATCCGGCGTACGACGTGAGAGCCATACCCGATCCCATCGATATGGACCGGCGGGATCTGCAAAGAATCGTGGCTGCGCAAAACCTTTCCCCACTTCAGCATCATCAGTACACAACCTTCGCCAACCTTGGCACGATCCTCATTCTCGACGCATTGCCAAAATTGCTGGCCGGAAAATCAGATTCAACCCTGAAATCGGAAATGCAGGAAAGCCTTAACGACATCGAGCGTGCCATAGCGATCAACCCCGGCGGCCATTTCGGGCGCGAAACATGGCAAGCCATCCTGACCGAGCACCTTATCGCCGCCATGGATCACCCCAATGTACTTAGGAAATACGACATGATTGGCGACGTTCTGGATACTGGAACGCAGGCCAGCGAAGTTTGGCGCTACACGTTGCCGCGCGGAATGCCCAGCCTCTCCGACTCAAATATATCCCCCGAACAGCGGTTGAATATCCGTCAGAGCGTTGACCGACTCGGGTGTGATTCCGACTGGGCCACGCTGGTTAATCCCGACTACACCCAATCCATGCCCTTCGACGAACCGACGCTTGCGATCATTGGCATGTGGACCCTGGGTGCCGGCCCCAATCCGCATTTTGCACTTGCCATGGGGCGCATCATGGAAAGCATGGGCCAAAACTCAATCGCATGGAACGCGTACGAGCGCGCAGTCGAACTTCAGAATGGTTTCTGGCCCGATCCGGCTGTGTGCGCCGATTTTGTTTCAATGTGCCGTGACAGACAGAATCACATCGCAAAGCTGGAGAATCCCGACGATTCAATCGCATGGCAGGACAAAATGCGGGCGCAACATGTGAAGGAACTCGCTTGGGGCTTTGCCTATCAGAAGGCTTACCGGGATTTCGAGGCATCGCAGATAGCAGCCGGTGTGTCGCTGAACGACCCCAATTTTTACGCGACATTTTTCCAAAACCGTCCTCCAATCGCATCGTCACCGGGCTTGTCTGATGACGCGATCGTCACGCACGTTGAGGCTTCCACGCTCTCTGACATGCTCCCATGTCTGGTGCTGGGCATCGGCATCGGGTTGGCGCTGGCCCGAATTATTCCGACGAGAATCCTCTCATAGCGAAATCGAAGATGGCAAACAAGCCGTCCGGAATCTCGATTACTCGATCTAGAAAAACGCTCCCGGCCCCACCTTGAATCGCGCAGCCAGCCGGCGGATATGCGTTTTGCTCAGTTCCCGCTTGCCGTTGAGAACCAGCGATGCCGCCGTCTTGTTGCCGAGCACCTTGCCCAGCGCATCGGTGTTCATCCCGTTCTCCCGCATGAGAAATCGCAACATCTCCAGCGGCGTAAACTTCCCGCGGGCAAACGGGTGTTTCTTATCCCCATAATCATCGATCAATCGGCCCAGTACATCGGCGTAATCCCGCTCGCCATCGGAAAGCCGTCCATTCGTCCGGCCCAGCAGGCGCGTGAGGATCGCCAACGCTTCGGCGTGTTCGGCTTCGGACCGCAAAGTCCGAAGGGGAAATGCTCGAATCAATTCGAGATAGTCATCTGTCACCGGCATGTGGCTCGTTCGCGATGTAATTCTCATAATCGTTCCTTCCATTGACCCTTGCTGTACTCCGCGTGGGTCAATACGTCTCGCACAAGAACCGTGGAGGCTTCATAACTAACCGCGGTGATCAGCCGATATTCATTGCCCTTGATGTTGAAGACCGTGGCGACGATCTGAACATTGCCGGCCGATTTTACGACTACGCCATCCGCGGATGGAAAAGTCTTGCGGACGTCCATCAAGCTGGCCCACAACGCGGCCTCGGTCAACTGCAGCCATTGGTCTAGAGCTTTGCGCAGCGGGGCGTTCTTTCGTCCGGCTTTGGCCAATTCTGCCGCGTTACGCACAATCATAGCGCTGATTACATTATGTAAACTATTTGTCAAAGGCAAGCGAGAGTCTGAAATTATCCGGAGTTGCCATGCCTGCTCGTCCCGCCTTAAAGTGGGGCTAGTCCTCGCAACGGAGATTTCCGCCAATGCCCCGCCCCCACATCATCTGTCACATGTGTACATCCATCGACGGCAAAATCCTCGGCAGCCGGTGGTTCAAACTCCCCGGCGGGAAGGCCGGGGCGATGCTCTTTGAACCCACCGCCGCCAGCTTTGGCATCGGGGCGTGGCTGGTGGGGACCACCACTATGAAGGAATTCCAGGGCCATCCGATGAAACTCGCCAAACCCCAATCGCCTGTGCCGGGTGGGGATTTTGTGGCCAACCCCAAGGCGAAATCCCACGCAATTGGCGTGGACGCCAGGGCGGTGTTGCGATTTCAGAAGAGCGAAGTCGCCGGCGATCATGTTGTGCTCCTGATCTCGCAACGCGCCAGCGCAGCCTACCGCGCCCATCTCCGCAAGGCGGGCGCCTCTTACCTTATCTGCGGCAAAAGCAAAGTCGATCTTCCCCTGGCATTACACAAAATCCGCCAGAAACTCGGGCTAACGAAACTGATGCTCCAAGGCGGCGGCCGATTCAACGGCTCGATGCTGCGGGCGGGGCTGGTCGATGAGATCAGCCACATCGTCGTCCCCATCGTCGACGGCGGCGGCCCCACCATCCCCGGCCTCTTCGACGCCCCCGGCCAACCCAAACCCCACGCCATCGCCAGCCTGCGGGAGATCAGCCACAAAAAGCTCAAGGGAGGGGTGCATTGGTATCGGTATCGGGTGGGGTATGGGAAAGCCTGATAGGATGAACGCTTCGGAGATACAAAGTGATGGTTAAGAAGCCCTTCCTCTACATCCTGTCTTGCGTGCTGGTTGCCCTTTGCAGTTGCGGTGGCGGACAGTTCGGTTTTGGCGTCAAGAACAAATCCGGTGTCCTGATTCCTTCAGTTACCGTGACATTTCCAAATGGTGCAAGCTGGCCGATCGGCGGGGTCGGCCCTAACGGATATGCTGGCCTTGGACCAATTGACACCGCGATGCCAATCACTGCCGATGTAAGTTGGACCGATTCAGCCGGCGCATCGCATAAACAGCACGTGCAAATCAATCCAGTTTCTGCAACGTCGAGTGGCGGTTCACCAGATGTCTATTTCATTATTCAGGCGAATGGGACTGTTCAGGTCTCTTATGTGTTCCCCGGCTAGGGTCACGCAAGACCGCTCCGAGCAATATTCAGACAAAAATATTCATAAGTGTCAGATTGTGTCAGGTCGCGCCTGCCGTCTCTCCCGTCCCCACTCAATCAAATTTCCCCGCCGCATACTGCTCGGCCAATTCCTGATAATGCCCGATCAGCCACTGCATATATTCCAGCTCATCCGGCTTCACCGGGCGGATGATCTTGCCGGGGACGCCCATCACCAGCATCCCATCCGGCACCTTCATGTCCGGCGCGACCACTGCTCCCGCCGCGATCAGACATCCGCGGCCAATGACCGATCGGCTCAGCAACGTCGAGCCCATCCCAATGAGCGACCCTTTGCCAACAGATATGCCATGCACGATCGCGCCGTGGCCGATGACGACGTCATCTTCGATGATATTGGGGAATCCCGTGTCGCAGTGGATGACGGCGTTGTCCTGGACGTTGGTGCGCTGGCCGATGACCACCGGCGCAACGTCGCCACGGATGACGGCTCCGAACCAGATGCTGGAGTTCTGGCCGATTTTTACGTCGCCGACGATCGTGCTGTTGGGGGCGCGGTAATAGCCGGGGTCGATGCGCTCAAAACGTGCCATGGGGGTGAGATTATCCGAAGCGGGCGGAAGCGGAAAGAACTTTGGTGGCTATGGTTAACTGACGCGCGGTAGAATGCGGCCATGGATCGCAAAATCGTTGACTACGGTGGCTATCACGCTGGCCCATCGCGGTCATTCCGATGGATATTCAACTCATTTGCGGCCGTATCGTTTGTGTTGCTGGGCATTACGTGCGAGGCTCGCCTTTTATCCAGTTCGCCGCCACTGGGTCCGCTGCCCCCAACGACCCGATTGGCGGACGGAACATGGGTGTTTTATTCTCATTCCGCGCCAAACTATACCTTTTTTTGGACTGTGGTTTTGGCGCTTGCCGTTATGCCCATACTTTGGGTCATCTCATTCATAAAAAGGAAAGGAAATTCAAACTGACCCCCTACGGAAAGAACCCATCACTTTGAGGATACGCCGCGCGGATGTAACCTATCGGCGATGCGCTGGATTGTGGGTGACATTCACGGAATGTCGGCGGTGCTCAAGGCGTTGATCGCGGCGGTCAACGATGTCGACGCCAAGCCCGCGTGGATCTTCGTCGGCGATTATGTCAATCGCGGCGCGGACTCCCGCGGCGTGGTCGATACCCTCCTCAATCTCCCCAACGCCCGCTTTGGACGGGGAAATCACGATGACATCTTCGATGTCATGGTCAATCAGCAAAGCTACGTCGAATCACTCACCAACAACAATCGCGGCCGGGCTTTCAAATGGTTCAGTGAACATGGCCTGCTGGATACGCTCGCCAGCTATGGGGCCGATCCGTTAATCGTGCAGGCGATGCTGGAACGCCCGAGCATCGCCGGGCTGGATGCGCTGGTGGCCAAGGTGCCGGCGAGTCACCGGAAATTCTTCCGGAATCTGTCGGCGGTGATTGAGGAACCGGATTTGTTTGTGATTCACGCGCGCTGGGAGCCGACCACGCCGGATGAGGATCCTTCACTGACGACCTATCTGGATGTGGATCAGGAGCTGCGCAAGACCGCGACGTGGGGAAGATTTTCGATTGGCGAGGTCGATGCGCCCAAGGCCTGGCGTCGGCGCGGATTCTTCGGGCATACGCCGGTGGATACATACGGCACACGCGGCGGATTTTCCTCCAGGGGAGGCGGGGCGCTGGTGCCAGTGATTGGGAACAAGATGGTTTTGCTGGACACGGCGGCGGCGTTGAGCCCCGTGGGGAGATTGACGGCTTACAACGCGGACACGGACAAATTTCTGCAGGTCGACCGCGCGGGCCAAATTTACTCGTCTACTTAAAGGTGCAATATGAAATCAGAATTGTCAGAGAAACAGTGCAAAGCCTGCCGGCCCGGCACGCCCGCGCTGAGCAGAGCGGAGATCGGCCTGCTGCTTCCGGAAATCCCGGGGTGGCAAAAGGAGAAGAAAACACCGGAGATTTCCAAGACATATAACTTCAAGGATTTCTACCAGACGATGGCGTTCGTGAATGCCGTCGCGTGGATGGCCAACCAGCAGAATCATCACCCGGATATGGAGGTGGGTTACAACAAATGCAAGGTAAGGTTTAGTACGCATTCGGTGGGGGGATTGTCGGAGAATGATTTTATTTGTGCGGCCAAGGTAGAGGGGTTGTTTGATGTATGAGTTAGATTGCGATTCTCGATAGGATTATTTTCGGTTGCGGTTTTCGTGGCGAGTGTCGCGCCCTGGCTCGTATATAGCGCCGGAAGGCGCGGGGACACCGTCGGCTTGCCTGGTGGGATTTCCCGTCGGCCGTCTGCAGTCGCACGGAATCTTAACCGCTTCGGGCGGCGGCTCGTTTGTAACTGTTTACCGCCCCGGAGGGGCGTCGGGTTGTAGCCACGGGTGCAGCGCCGCCCGCCGGGAACGAGGCGAAGCCTTCGTTCACGCGGGCGAAGCGTAACCCGTGGAAAATATTATTTAATGATCCCGCCCCAAAGGGGCGGAGGAGGAAACGGCCGTGGCGCGGGATGAGAATTCGTCTGCGGCACCACGAGTCTCCTTCGCCCCTGCCGGGGCGAGAGGATAAAAAGAA
>Ga0207052_10012_pt1 | contig 62636 bp, 54 predicted proteins | sample Alteio_BWMinCont_62_FD_153294 | JGI IMG/M metagenome (GOLD analysis project Ga0207052, IMG submission 153294) | Enriched cells from forest soil in Barre Woods Harvard Forest LTER site, Petersham, Massachusetts, United States -... | ecosystem: Environmental > Terrestrial > Soil > Temperate forest >...
TGATTATAGTATCGGGGAATTATTGGAAGGTGGTTGATTAAGTTGATTTGGTGAGTAGTTGATTAAGTTAAAAGATCAGTTTTAAAAAATTGGTCACCCAATTATCCTTTCCGCCGCCTGTTTTCCGCTTGTTAAAGCTGCTTCAACAGTGCCCATTGCGGGGCCATCGTATAGGTATTCGCCTGCGAAAAAAATCGTATTTTCAATGGGTTTAGCCAATACCTTGCGCGCCGATGGCGATTCCACAGTGTCATAAGCGTATGATCCGCGGGTAAATGGCTCATTTGTCCAGTTTACAATATGAAACGATACGAGCATACGCTTTAATTCTTCTGTCGGCCGTTTAAAAATATTGCTTAACGATTGTAAAGATTGTTGTAATAATACCTCGTCACCCGCGTCCTTTTTCCTGGCTGCCGCCGGGCCGCCAAGCCAGCCGGTTAGTACGGCGCTATGCTGTGGCAATTGGGTCGACCATGTTGGTATCTCTTCATCCGACAGTAAAAAGCCCATATTTTTTAAGCTTTTACCAGCCAGGTGTTCCGTTTGCATATCTTCCCAAAACACCTTGTCGAACTCAAGCAGTATTTTAATGATCGCGCCAAAACCAATATTGTTTATAGCCTCAATTTGGGCGGGAATTGGCGGGACAAAACTAACTGCCCCTCTTTCACCGGCTTTAGCCTGCAAAACGCCTAACGGTAATGCCACAAGTATTTTTTCGGCGCTGTAAACCATTCCATCCACCGTTGTTGCATTTACCTCGCCGGAATGCCAACGAATTTCCTTCACCGCTGAATTTAAGCAAATTAACCCTCCATTACTTTTAAGCTCGTCTTCAAGGTAATTGATCATCGCGCTATACCCGTTTTTTAACCGGTACTGTGCATCATCATCATCGTCGCCTTGCCATTCCCTTCTCAAAGCAAAACTGCTTGCCCTTTCTGTATCTGCGGTATCGTAACCGGATACAAACTTCCGCACCCAACTTTTAAGGCTATTATATTTATCGCCGGGGAATTCATTCTGCAAAAAGTTTTCGATGGTAATGTCTTTTTTCAATTCCCCAAGCTCCTTCATTAGCACATCCCAATCTTCATTAAAGGCATTTTCAGTACTAAATTTCCCGTTTTTATAATGCCACATTTCCGCTTCTGCGTGATGGTATGCTATACCGGCTTCTTTTAATAATTGTAAAGTAACCGGCAAGTTGCCATGTATAAATTCGGCGCCCAATTCGGCTTTTTTAAAAAACAACTCGTTGTGCAAGGTATGAATACGGCCGCCGCAGCGGTTACGGGCTTCGAGCAAGGTAACTTTCTTGCCTGCTTTCGCAAGAATATGGCCAGCCATAAGGCCTGCTGCGCCCCCGCCAATAATGAGAATATCCGGATTATTCATTTCGCTAAATAACAAAACTGGCGTAAGGGGTCAAATAATATTTCAGCTAATTCAGATTTCTCCTGAATTCATTAGGCGTTACGCCTTCTATCCGCTTAAACAGTTTAAAAAAGTAGCTTAAATTGTTTATGCCCACTGCATAACAGGCTTCGGTAATGGTTACGTTTTGGTCGCGTAACATGGTGCAGGCAATTTTTATGCGTTCGTGCAAAATAAAATCTACAGGGCTTATTCCAAACTCCCTTTTAAAACACCTGAAAAAATTCGGTTTGCTCATGCAGCATAAATTGCTCAGCTTATCAATGGTAATTTCTTCGCTGATGTGTGCTTTTATATACTGCACGACGGCTGTAAAACGATTATTGGCGTTATTGCTGTTATAACTGTCCAGTATTAGCTTGCGGGCCTGGGTTTGCATCAGCCGGATCAACAGTTCCTTCAGCGTAAAATCAACAAGCACATCCTTGCCGGTAATATTTTCGGTACTTACGTTTATCAGCCTGTTTACCGCCGACGTGATCTCCAGGGAGTTTTGCAGGTGAAAGCAATTGATATCGATATTCCAGCTATCCTGTTTTTCAGTTTTTGGATACTTTTCATTGAGCAGGTGCAGGGTATCTTTCAGCATCGCAGCATCAACAGCCAGGGCAATACATTGGGTTGGGTTAAGGATACCGGCTTCGGGGAAATCGATGATCATCTCCTCATTGTCCGGCACAATAACCGATTCGCCAGGCAGGTAATCAAAATGTTCAGAACCAAAAAGGTGCATCACTTTTTTCCCGCGCAGCATGGTGGTAAGCACCATATCGCTAAAAACAAGCCGTACTTTTTCTGATTGTTGCCGCGTTTCGAAAACATTAAGTTCGCAATGTTGCATCGTATAAACAGACCTGCTTTCCACCAGTGTTTTCAGGTCTTTTTCTGCCTGCAAAGGCACTAACTGAGGTTTAAACTTCTGCTGCATAAACAAATCCGATAAATTAAAGAATCAAAAATGTTATTATAATCGGCCAATTGGTTAGCTAAAGGTAGCGAGTTATTGTAGATATAACGCTTTAAAAAAATTAATATTTTAATGCATAAACCTGATAGGATAGTACACAAATACCAGCCGTTTATAACCCTAATTTTATCCCAACCAATAAAACAAAAAAAGAAAATATTTATGGAAACACTTTTGGAAACCGAAAAGCTGGTTACCCGGCCTTCGTTTAAAGAACATTACGATAACTTTATAGGCGGCGAGTGGAAATCACCTGTAAAAGGACAATACTTCGATAGCATTTCGCCCATTGACGGGCAGGTATTTACCAAAGTCCCCCGCTCGGGCAAAGAAGATATTGAGCTGGCGCTTGATGCTGCCCACAAGGCATTTGTTACCTGGTCGCGCACCTCGCCGGCCGAAAGGAGCAACGTGTTGTTAAAAATTGCGCAGGTAATGGAAGATAACCTTAGCTACCTGGCCGCTATTGAAACCATTGACAATGGCAAGCCTATCCGTGAAACCCTGGCTGCAGACTTGCCTTTAGCTATCGACCATTTCCGCTATTATGCGGGCGTGATCAGGGCTGAAGAAAGTTCGGTGAGTGAGCTGGACCAGAATACCGTATCGCTTAATATTCACGAACCTATAGGGGTTGTTGGGCAAATCATCCCCTGGAATTTTCCATTGCTAATGGCTACCTGGAAAATGGCGCCTGCTATTGCAGCCGGCTGTACCGTTGTAATGAAACCGGCAGAACAAACGCCGGTAGGGATATTGATATTGATGGATTTGATAAAGGATGTTATTCCGCCGGGCGTAATAAACATTGTAACGGGTTTCGGGCCCGAGGCCGGTAAACCGCTGGCAAGTTCGCCGCGCGTTTCGAAAGTTGCATTTACAGGCGAAACCACGACCGGCAGGCTTATTATGCAATATGCATCCGAAAACCTTAATCCGGTTACCATGGAGTTGGGCGGTAAATCTCCAAACATTTTTATGCCAAGCGTTATGGATGCCGACGATGAATTCTTCGACAAATGTTTGGAAGGCTCGGCTATGTTTGCCCTTAACCAGGGAGAGGTTTGTACCTGCCCATCGCGTATGTTGGTGCATGAGTCCATTTACGACCGTTTTATTGAGCGGGTAATTGAACGTGTTGAAAAAATAAAAATGGGCAATCCGCTTAATCCGGAAACCATGATGGGCGCACAAGCCTCGCAGGACCAATACGAAAAAATACTTTCGTACATAGAAATTGGGAAAGAAGAAGGCGCCGAAGTGCTTACCGGCGGTGGCAAAAAATACCTTGATGGTTTAAGCGAAGGTTATTACATTCAGCCTACTTTGCTGAAAGGGCATAACAAAATGCGCGTTTTCCAGGAAGAGATATTCGGCCCCGTGGTTTGTGTAACCACCTTTAAAACAGTTGAAGAAGCTATAGAAATTGCCAACGATTCGCTTTACGGGCTGGGTGCCGGTGTTTGGACAAGGGACGCACATGAACTGTATCAAATACCACGTGCCATACAGGCAGGCCGTGTTTGGGTAAACTGTTACCATGCCTATCCAGCACACGCACCATTTGGCGGTTATAAAAAATCAGGCTTTGGCCGCGAAACGCATAAAATGATGCTTAACCACTATCGTCAGAATAAGAATATGCTGATCTCTTACGATAAGAAAAAATTGGGCTTTTTTTAGATAATGGTTGTGTGAACTGGCGCCACAGCTTTTGTTGTGGCGCCTTTTTTATTTTTAATTATGGAAAAAACAGCAAGAATATCTGCAACCCCTGAAGCTATTGAGCTAATTGAACGATTGCGTAATGAACATGGCGAATTGATGTTTCATCAAAGCGGTGGCTGTTGCGATGGTTCGCAGCCGATGTGTTTTGAGAAAGGCGAATTTAAAGTTGGCGAAAGTGACGTTTATTTGGGTGAGGTTGATGGCTGCGGATTTTTTATGGCCCGCGATCAGTTTGAATACTGGCAACATACGCACCTAACTTTGGATGTTACCAAAGGCCGCGGCTCCAGTTTTTCGCTTGAAATACCGTTGGGGCTAAGGTTTATTATCCGCTCAAGACTTTTTAGTGAAAACGAGGCCGAACATTTACTACCCGTAGTATCAGGGCAAGATTACCTGGACGGATAGCACAAGTTACCTATTCCTTTGCGCGTCTTAAACAAACAGTGTTTCATTATTATAAATCGTTTCACTTGTTCCAAAACATTTACATCTTTGGAGGAACGAATGCATAAATATAAAATGAAACAAAAAGCAGCATTAGTGCTATCAGGGGGCGGTGCCAGGGGAATAGCCCACATTGGAGTAATAGAGGAGTTAGTGAAACATGGTTTTGAAATATCATCTGTTTCAGGGGTGTCGATGGGTGCCGTTGTTGGCGGGGTTTATGCTTTAGGAGAAATGGAGGCATATAGAAACTGGCTCTATACGCTCGACAAAATAAAACTATTCAGCCTTGTTGATTTTACTTTAAATGCTGATGGTTTGGTTAAAGGCGATAAGTTGCTTAAAACAATTAAGGCGTTTATTCCCGATGCAAATATTGAAGACCTGCCCATACCCTATGCTGCTGTGGCTACGGATATCATCAACAAAAAGGAGGTTGTTTTTACAAAGGGAAGCCTGTTTGAAGCTGTAAGGGCGTCGATGGCATTTCCAAGCGTTTTTACACCTGTAAAGACGGAACACGGATTACTCATTGATGGCGGCATTATTAATAATATACCTATTAATCGTGTAAAAAGAATGCCAAACGATATACTGATAGCTGTAAACGTAAATGCCGATATACCGGTTGAGAAGCCGGCGGATGAAAAAAATGGAACTGCTGTTACGCAATCAATATATCACAAAAAGATCAAAGACTTTTACACTCAGTTTCGTACTACGCTCCCTTTAGGCGTTCGTGAAGAAAAAATGGGATACTTCAACCTGATCAATAAAACCCTCAATTTAATGACCTATCAACTCACGGAAATGACACTTGAAAAGTACCCGCCGGATATCCTGGTAAACATTTCAAGGGATTGCTGCGGTATATTTGACTTTTACAAGGCCGGAGAAATGGTAGAAGCCGGCAGGCGCGCTGCTATTAAAGCCCTTGAGGTTTACGAACCCGGCAAAAGCAAAGGCCCCGGCTTTCACCAGGGCCATGCCAGAGTTGATAGTTGATTAAGATCTTATTTAACAGGCAAGGTTATTACTTGTTTTTCAATATTCCATCCCTCAAGCAAAACGGTTGGCTGCGTTTTGCCTAATTTGTCTACCGGGGCACTTACCGATACTGTAGTACTTTCATGCGGGGCCAGTGTAAAATAGTTACCAGTCCAATAGCTTGGCATTACTTCTTCGCCGTTTTTAATCAGTTGCGGGCGTACAAAAAATGCCAGCTTGTTTGTATTATTTGAGAACTGTATCGTCCATTTGTCTTCAGATGTTCCTTTTTCAGCTTTTAATACTTTAGCCTGTATTGTAGTTTGTTGCATATTGTTGAAACCGGTAAAATCATCCGTTGGCGATAGCCAGTAAACATTATGCGAAATTGTTTTTCCTACGGCATCGGTTAAATTCAGCACCACAAAACTTATGCCTTTGGCCCCGGCAAGTACGTCTTTCAGCTTTATCGCTTCCTGCACCCCGGCTTCGGCAAGGCCAAGGTGATTGACAGTTAATGAGCTTATACGTTTGCTGTCAATATCATAAATATCAGCTTTTGCGGTTAAGGTCCCGGTAGCATGGTGTACACGGTTAATTACGGCAACAGTTGAATCATCCTGGTTAAATTGTATATGCAGTGGCTCACAGGAGTTTTGCAGTGCGTAATAACCGGCATTTGGTTCAAGGTACCAGTCGTATATCTGCCATACCACGCTTGGCAGCGCCGAGTTTAGTTTCCACAGCATTACCCCACCCGTTTCGTTCAGCTTATGCCCGGCCGATTCAAAAATCCCCTGGTAACCCACAGCGTTCATCAGCTGCATTTTGTCTGAAAAATTAACCATAGTTGCCGGTTGCCCATACTTTTGCACCATGGTGCTGATGTATTTATCATATCGTGCAGCGCCTGTGCAAGCATCATGGTAGCCCCAGCTGTTGTTTAGCGGGAAAGGCAATTTTGTGTCCCAGGTTAGGTTGGGTATTGTTTTGACGAGTGTAGTGTATGGCGGTTGCGATGGTATACCTGTTTCATCTTTAAACAACCAATCGCGACCGGCATCAACTTTTTTATAATATTCTTTTGGTTCAGTCCATTGGTAAGGGCCGCTGCTGTAAACGCCCGATGTCATATTATCAGGATAAGAGCCTTGCCATCCCGCAGGTAACTTGGCAAAGCCGGATGAACTTGGTATAAACGGACGTGTGCCATCTAAACTGATCACATTATTGCGCATAGCATCATACAGTTCTTTACGTGCATGACCCTCGTTGCCGCCTGTCCAAACCAGCAGGCTGGGGTGGTTGCGCACACGGTAAATGGTACTTACCACATTTTTGATAAAAACGTTGCTTTCCAGCGGCCAATCGGGCGAGCCTTTAAACTCGCCTTGCGTGTCGCCGGTAACCCAAAAATCCGACCAAACCATTTCGCCGTATTTATCGGCTGCATTCCAGAAAGCATCGGGTGGCGTAACTCCCCCACCCCATATCCGCACCAGGTTAACGTTGGCATTGCGGCACAGGTGCATTTCGTAATCATAACGGGCAGAATCCCGGTTCACCATCATATCAGGCACCCAGGCGCCGCCGTTTAGGTGAACGCGTTTGCCGTTAACATAAAAATCGCGGCGCACAAACCCCTTTACCATTACCCCCTGCGAACTAACTGTGCGGATGCCAAACACAAAACTGGTATCATCGGCTATGCCAGCGCCATCAACATATTGCAGGCGAATGCGGTACAAGTTGGCCCGGCCATAGCCATTTGGCCACCATAAATGCGGCTGGCGGATCAGCAGTTGGCTCACCTTATCAGCATCAAGGCTAACTTCTTTCGCCCCGTTGGCGGCTATGCTTTCACTTTGCGAAAATTGTACAGGCAGGCCCGCAAAATTTTCGGGCTTTATGCTAACTGTAAGCTTCCCGTTTTGAGCGGTCTCACTATGGTTTGAAAGTGTGAGGTTTAATGATAGTTTAGCAATGCTGGTATCCGGCAATTTAGGCAGATCAGTTACCAGTTTGGGATGGCCGATAGTTACCGCACCCGTGGTACGCAGGTAAACCGGTTGCCATATCCCCATATTGCGGTCGCGTACGGGCGGTATCCAATCCCAGCCAACCGAGCAAAGCATCGTTACGTTTTTGCCAATGTCGCCGGTTGGGCCGCCGTTTTCAAAAAATGGGCCTAAAGCCTGTAATTGTTCTTTTGCAGGATAGCCCGGATAATCTAACGGATATATTTTCACCGCAAGGGCATTATCGCCCCCCGCAACAATTGCACTGGTAACATCTAAATTATAATCGGCAAACATACCTGCCATTTGTGTGGAGTCGGCCATTTGTTTACCGTTTACCCATACCGCCGCGCGGTAGTTTATCCCTTTAAATATTAGCTGGAAATGGCGGCCTTTATCGCCGGCCGGCACCCTGAACGTAGTGCGGTACCAGTATGGTTTTTTCCAGGGATTTGGGTCATTTGGCAAGTAGCTGTACTGTTCCAGGTTATATTCTTTATTAAACTGATCGGATGCATCGGGTATCAGCATGTTATTTAGCCCCTGGTAGGGATCAGGATAAATATGATTGGCAACCAGGCCGGTAAGCACAGTTGACGGTACTTTAACCGGAAACCAATAAACGGACGAATGGTATTGAATGCTTGATAATTCATTGCCCGTTGCGCCAATAATGGCGGATGATTGCAAGTCGAAATTTGTTAGCTTAACTTGTTTAACGGCCCCCGCTTGGGCAAAAAGGCTACCTGGTAATATTATGCCAATTAACAGGCATAAAACCATCGGGCAAATTAATTTTCTCATTAATATTAAGTATTTAAAGGCCGATGAAACTGTGTGTAGTATGCTAAAAATCGATGTTAGTCAAGCTACACATAGTGTTTCATCTACACTATTTACGGCAGTAAATCTACTTAACTAAAACCAAGGTCGTATTGTACTAATTTACCGTTTTATTATACTATTTTGAATTTAAATATTGACACCCACCTGATAATAATCCGAAAGAGGTACCACAAAACCTGCAACAACAGCTACTTAATTGAAAAAGAAACTTTTATATACTAAATTAGTATAAGTATTAAAAGCATCATATATAAACCGGTAATTATGCAATTTAAACAAGCTAAGGAATTTATTTTAGATAAACTAAGTAAGGAATTACCCAAAAACTTAACGTACCATACATTGGCCCATGTGCTTGATGTTTGTAATGCTGCCGAAAACATAGGTATACTGGAAAGGATAACTAAATATGAAATGAAGCTGCTGCTTACAGCGGCACTTTTTCATGATGCAGGTTTTATTAGCGACTCAAAATATCACGAGGAAGAGTCGTGCAAAATAGCAAGCCAATATTTACCAGGTTTTGATTATGCTATTGATGAAATCGAAAAGATCAATGGAATAATCATGGCTACAAAAATACCGCAATCCCCAAAAAACCACCTGGAAGAAATTATTTGCGATGCCGACCTGGATTACCTGGGCCGTGATGACTTTTTTGAGATAAGTGATAGCTTGTATATTGAATTTAGCCAGGCAGGTATTGTCAATAACGAAAACGACTGGAACAAATTACAGGTCAAGTTTTTTGAGGGCCATCATTACTTTACCAGGGCCGCTTTAAAACTCAGGCAGGGCAAAAAGGACGATCACTTAAAGCTTATTAGGTTAAAAATAAAATAATCTTTCAAACCTTAACCATCACAGAAATGTTACATTCGCCCGTTGGCATAAAAAGGTTCAATATTGTTACCTTGAAGGCCTAATATCATATATATACCATATCGAAATACATAAAAAATCAGATCAGATTTTTTATGAGCATTAACTTATGTCAAAAAAGAAACTTACCCGCTTAGGGATATTTTTAGTACCCATTGTTTTTATTTTCTCCCAGTGTCTTAATTTCAAAAAACATGAAGACCCGCGGGGCAGTGAATATGCCGGATCGGCAACTTGTGTAAGCTGCCATAAAAACGTTTATAGTTCTTATTTGCACACAGCGCATTTTATGGCATCACTACCGGCAGATGGTCATACCATCCAGGGCAGTTTTGAAAAAGGATCCAACGAGTTTGTATTCAACCCCAATTTAAAAGTGGTAATGGATAAACGCGACAGCGGTTTTTATCAAACAGGCTATGAAAATGGCAAGGCAACACAGTCACAGCGTTTCGACATTTCTTTTGGGGGCATAAAAGGTCAAACCTATGCCTATTGGCTCACCAATGAAATATTTCAATTGCCAATATCATATACGGCTAATACACATAACTGGATAAATAGCCCCGGGTATGCATCAAACAGTATTGCCTTTGAACGTATGATAGGCACGCAGTGCCTCGGCTGCCACGCTTCCTTTATTAAGCAAGCACCTCCCGACTTGCCGGGGTATTATGGGGGCGCCGAAGGTTTCGAAAAAAAATCGTTGGTTTATAGTATCGACTGCGAAAGATGCCACGGCCCCGCTGCCGAACACGTTAAATTTCAAACTGAAAACCCTGCCGAAAAAACTGCAAAGTATATCGTCGCTTTTAAATCGTTGACCCGTACCCAAAAAATAAACATGTGTGCAATGTGCCATTCCGGGGCCAATAACCATATGCTAAAACCTGCATTTGGTTTTAAACCGGGCGATAGCTTAAGCAATTACATGCGGGTACATACCTCAAACGAAGCTCCTAATTATAAGGTTATTGACGTACATGGCAACCAAACTGCGTTGCTTGAAAGCAGTAAATGTTTTATCGGCAGCAAGATGGATTGCTCCACCTGTCACGATACGCATGTTAAGGACCGGGACAAGGTATTATTATATGCGGGGCGCTGTTTATCGTGCCATAGCCAAAACACGCATAATGAATGTAAACTGGCTAATCAGCTAAGTGCAACAATGCTTGCAAATAATTGCATATCGTGCCATATGCCGGCTTTTTCTTCAAAACTTATCATAGCCGGGCAAACCGGTACACTAATTCATACCCACCATATAGCTGTATATCCAGAGGAGGCACAAAAGGTGCTGGCTATGCTGAAGAAGTGAGAGGTGAGTAGTGAGTTGTGAATAGTGAATTAAGATTAGTAGAAATGCATTCTAACTACTCACAATTCACTACTCACCACTCACTGCCTTATTTCTTAAAATTATTCTCCAGTACTATAAACGGTAAGTTTTTATCCCAAAATGGCTTTAGCGTGGGCTGAATTGGGAAACCAGATGAGTAATTGCCTAATACAATATCAGGTTTACCATCGCCATTAAAATCGGCAACGTCCATGGTCATCCAGCGGCCATATTTACTTACAGGGATTGCATGTGGTTTATAATTAAAGGGACTAACCTCTTCAAAATAAATGAAGCTTTCACCAGGTTCATTTTGCAGGTCGGCAAAAAAAGCACTTGTTGCAATATCCATGTTACCGTTGCCTTTAAAATCAGCGGCGATGGCTTTTGTACAGCCGTTTATAGGATAAAACCACTGTTGTTTAAGGTTCCAGTCGCCCATGTTTTTATAAATATAAATGCCATGGTAAGGCTTTAATATCCGCGAATCGTGAAAATTATAACCGCAAGTGTAAATCAGGTCAAGTTTTCCATCGTGATCTATATCAGCCAGTTGAAAACTTGTTGATCCGTATACAGGAGGGAAACGCAATAAATTTTTTGAAGTAAAGCCGCCTTTATGGTCATTCAGGTACATCCACAAACCTTCGTCGCCGCTGCCGTATAAAACCATTACATCCGGCCATCCATCATTATTAAAATCACCAACAACGGCCTGAACAGCGCCTGGCTGATCTGATATAGTTGATTGTATATAAGTGTGGCCGGCATTCTGTTTTAATAAATATACGCCGCCCTTCAAATGTCCCTGGCCTAAAACTACAAGATCGGTCAGGCCATCCTTATTAAAATCACCCTCAACCGTCTGTACCGGCCTGGCAAGGTCCCCGTCTATAAGCGTTTGATTGTTTTTAGTATCTTTTGAATCTAAATTAATTTGCAATACCCTGCCATTAGGAAAATCAACCGGCTGAAACTGGCCGATGCATGATACTATTGCCTGGTTTGCTCCCGTTGCATCCTTTTTAAAAGTGATATTTACACCCGTTGAGGGTAAAATCCCCATATCATGCATAATTAAGTTGCTGTCCCATTCAATTAACCTGTTGCTTTCTGCATCAGCAGTATAAATTTTATGATTATTGGGGTTAATGGCTGCCGCTGTTGTATAGCTTATAAATTTAACTGGCGGAGGAGTTTTCAAAGTGAACCCTGCCCAGTCGTTTAGTAATGGGATAGGTTTTTTTGCAGTAAGTAAGGTGTCGGGGGCTAATTTATGATAGTAGGAGACGATTGATTGCCATTCTTGCACCGATAAGCCGGCAGTATCCTTATCGCCCTTGTAGTACCCGTCAAGATACCGCGATATGCCAAGATAATGCGCCATCGAAGGCAAAGCATGGTGTTCCCATACATTTTTATTAAGGGCATCAACCGGTATCAATGCATGGCATTTGGTACAATTTAGCTGAACAAGGTTTTTGCCATCGGCAATAGTATCCCCGGTTAATGTATATGCAGTATCACTTTTACTGTTACAACCACCTATGAGCATGCTACCCGAAATTAAACCGGTAAACGAAAGGATATAAAATGTAAATAAGCAGGTTTTTTTGTAGTTCATATATAAACAAGTAATATTTAGTTGGTTATTTTTAGTTTATTCCAGATAAAGTTCCCTATCTGTTTCCCTTGCACGGCCCCAGTAAGTGAGCTATTAAGGTAATGTATGCCGCCATAAAAACGGCTTAATGCTGTTTCATCCGAAGCCTGTATAAACGAGGTAAAATGGCGTTGCATGCCTATATATCGCAAATCGCTGGTATCCTGGAATGCAAATTTATCGCCAAATAAGTGTGTAAGCACCGTAGAGGATGCTGCACTTATTGTTGAATGGCCTGCGGTATATTCAGGAAAAGGCGGGGTTTGCAATAACGGCAACCAATTATGATCAAGCTTTTCGTTGATATTTGAAACCGGCCTTTCATAGCTGTAATGGTATTTAACCTCCCAGCAGCAAATAAACGCATCGAATAAAGCAATTGAAGTAAGGGCATAAGCTTCGGCTGTTTTTACAGCATCGGCATGGGTTTGTTTACAGGCAATGGCAGTTATACCTATCCAGTGGCCGCCGGGGGTAATTTTTTTATCGGCAAACATCAGGTGCCCATTATGTTCTATAACAAAGGGGTTATCATCCCAAAACTTAGCTATCAGTTTTTCTTCGGGAGTTAAGGTCTTGCTTTTATTATAAACCTCCACATATTGTTTAACATATGCGCTGTTTTTATCGTCGTTATACGGAGGTGGCGGGCCTGGTGAAAACTGTTTGCACGAATCGATAGCAAGCACCTTCATATCGCCCCAGCAAAATTCAACGCCGTCCATATAATCGGGTGGTGTAGGGCGCCATTTGGCTGGGTTTTCCTCACCCAGGTATTTTGGTTTACCGCGGGTTTGCGGATAATCATCAACATTGGCCCGTTTTAATATCAATTTCCCTATCTGTTCCCCAAAATCAACCGACCGGGTAAAAGTCGAATCATCAAGGTTATCCTTGTACATCGCATACACCCTGTCTTCATACTTTTTAAGCGTATCCACTGAAAATGTAACCTTATGCGCTACAGTAAAAAATGCTTTTGTAGCTGCAAGCGCAAAATTATACTTTTTGCCTTTTTGCGGCTCTGGCGGTTTTCCAAACCCCTTTAACTGTGTAATTATCGAATTGTATTTTGGATCAGCATAACGCATTACCTCATAGGATGCCAACGCGGTATATCCATAAATCCGGGCGGCAACCGGCGGGGTAAAAACGTCATAAATAATTACCTGGGTCAGCTGGTCTTCATTATTATGAAGCACGTCTGCATCATTTAACAAAACAGCCTTTGGTTTATTGGCACAGCCAGTAACCATTAAAATGCCAAACAGTATGGCCAATATTTTATAGCATCTCATAATAAAAACAATAATTAATTTATTGGAACATTTCGTACACGGCCATAGCTATCCGTTATTTTTACCGATTCCATTGTATTATCTACAGTTATAAACCTGCCAGATTGCGAAAGGAATGAGGTGCCGTAGTAAAACTCCTGCTTACTTGCTTTACCATTTTTATATTTAATAATAGCATACATATCCAATGGCTGTAGCGGTACCGTATGCACGGGTCTTTTTAACTCAAATATTTTCAATACATCCCTGTTTTGACTGGCAGCCAGCAGATAGCCCCCCTTAGCGTTTTTTAATTTCACCAATGCTTTGCCATCGCCGGGGATATAAAGACCGCTTTGTTGTATCGAAAGCGGCTTAAAGTTGCCTTTGCCGTCGCCCTTTAGCAACAAACCGTTAAAGGCGTCATACCTGCCGGTCATAACTTCCGTTCCGTAATCATTTCCACTAATTGCTATGTCAAGGTTTCCGTCACCATCAAAATCATCAACCACAATTCCGTCGAGCTGCGATGTTTGCGCCTCCATCGGGAGCGGTATCATGGTAAATTTCCCGTTTCCTTCGTTTCGCAAATAACAGGATTGCATCATGTTGGCCTTTAACCTTATAGCATCTTTTCTCATTTCGGGAGTGATTACCGAATCCATGGTGGCAACGGCGTATGATTTATAATTTTGAAATTTTACGCGCATACCTATTATTTGTTTTATAATATCATCACGTGTATTAACCGGGAACTCCTGCAACTCACCATCCTGGTCTTTTAAAAATACGGATGGAAAAGCGTCATAACTCCCATTATTGTCAAAATCTTTTGCAGTAATATAAACAGGATATTTGTCAGTGCCTTTATAAAAAGTATTTAAGCCAACATTGCCCACTATATAATCTGTTCGTCCATTGTGCTCAAAATCACCGGCAGCAATTGAATTCCACCATCCAAATTTATCACTTATGCCGGTGCCTTCTGTTACATTTTTAAATACGCCGTGGTCATTTTTTAAAAAAGTTACCGGCATCCATTCGCCAGAAAGCACAAGGTCGGGCCATCCATCGTTATCAAAATCACTAAAAACAGCATCACACACCAATCCGATATTTTCAAGTCCTGGCGCAACTGTTGCTGTAACATCGGTAAATTTCACATGTCCATCCTTACTATCGTTACGCAATATCATGCTCGAAACTGGTTTAGGGTAGTTCCATGGCTCTACACGCCCCGAAACAAACAGGTCGAGTTTCCCATCCTTGTTATAGTCAATTGCTTTTACACATAATTTACTGGTAAAGTTTTGAGGCAAAGCACCTGCTGCTTCGGTAAAATTACCTTTACCATCATTTATGTATAACCTGTCCTGGTAAAATGGTGAGCCGGGTTTATTCTCATACCCTCCGCTTGCTACATACAGGTCCAGATGGCCATCGCCATTAGCATCAAACAGTAATAAGCCTTCGTCTTTAACATGTTCGTAAGCGCTATTTGCTCCCCTGGGCAGCAAGTCGCGCTGAATAAATTTTCCATCGGGCTGTTGTAAAAGTAACTGTGCAGGGTATTTTGATGTCCCGCCAATCACCATGTCATCATAACCATTACCGTCAACGTCACCCACTGCTATAGCCGGTGAATATTGTGATAATTTATGCGGGATAAGTTTTTGTATGTTAAAATCGGCAAGGTCATCCTCCTGGTGTTTATAGGTAACGCCAACTGATCGTGTTACCTCCTTAAATAACGACTGTGTATTTACTTTGGGCACATCAAAAGTGTAATTGTCCTTTGCATTTACTATGTTTACCTTCAACACCTGGTCGGCCTTGACATTTTGCAAGGTTTGCTTTTTGCCATTTTGCCACCTGATAACAACCGAATCAAGTAAGGTAATTTTGCCTAATCCAAAGTGGGCTATATTTTGTATTGTTGACAGGTACCCCCTGAACGGCGTGTTTTCATATACCTGATGTTTGCCATGGTCATAATAAATATCCGCCCAGGCGCCAATCCCGTCCCTGTTTTGCGGGCCCCCGGTAAATTTGACATGTAAATAGTGACTATTGTTTTTATCTTTCTCCCTTGATGTATTTTTATAGATAAGTACTTCGTCATTAATATTATTGATCACCAGGTCCATATCCCCGTCATTATCCAGATCAGCATAAGCTGCGCCGTTTGAAAAAGTAGGAATAGTTAACCCCCAGCTTTTTGTAACATCGGTAAATTGAAGGTTGCCATTATTTTTAAAAGCATAATTAGGTATCTTAACTATTGGTATCTGATCAAGTATCTGTTTTTTGGAGGCAATCATATATGATTCGGCCCTGAAGGTTGTAAAGTCATGATCCGTAACATCACGTGGATACCCGTTAGTGATCACAATATCCCGAAAGCCATCATTATCAAAGTCGGTAATCAAAGGGCACCAACTCCAGTCTGTTTGTGATACGCCGCTCAAAAAAGAAACCTCACTAAAGGCAGGGTCGCCGATTGAGTCATTTTGTCCTAATCGAGGCCCCTGGTTTAATTGTAAGGTGTTACGGTTATATTGATACTGGTAGCCGTAATAATCAAAGTTTTTATAGGTTTGGTAGGAGTTTGAGCCCATGAACATTTTCTTCCGGTAATTGTCTTCGGGAAACATATCAAGTTCAAAAACATCAGCCAGGCCGTCATTATTAATATCTTCAATGTCCTGCCCCATCGCACTGTTCGAAGTATGCTTAAAATATTCCTTTGATTTATCAGTAAATGTGCCGTCGTGGTTATTAATGTAGAGTATATTATTACTCAAAAAATCGTTGGTTACGTAAATATCTTTCCAGCCATCGCGATTAATATCCACGGTACTCGCTGCATGCCCAAAGCCCTCTATTGATATCCCCGCCTGTTTTGATACATCATGAAATACAGGATGCTTTAAAACCGGGTCCCAGTCATTCCGGTAAAGCCGGCCTGTACTTTTCGCCGACCCATCGGTAACAGTTGGCCTGAAAAGGCTGGTATTGTCTTTTTTATCAACTTCGTTAACGGTAAGGTACATGTCCAGGTCGCCGTCATTATCATAATCAAAAAACGAAGCCATTGTGGAATGCACTTCTATGTCGAGGCCATATTCTTTGGCCATTTCTTTAAAGTGGGGCACGCCGTTTTTATCAGGGCCCAGGTTTATATACAATAAATTTCTTCGTTTGGATGAATCGTTCAATAAGGTATTACAAACATAAATATCCAATAAGCCATCGTTATTTATGTCTACAACAGCCACGCCCCGGCCCCAGCCACCAAGCCCGCCAACCCCGGCTTCTTTGGTAACATCAACAAACTTCATATTACCTTTATTAATATACAACCTGTTTGATACCTGGTTGCCTACCAAAAAAATATCCTGCAGGCCATCATTATTAAAATCGCCAATGCCTACACCGCCACCATTGTAGATGTTTAATTTATCTAAGGGATTGATAGAATCGTTTTCAACAACTTTATTAATGAAATGTACCCCTGAATATGATGAGGGTATCTGTTCAAACAGGGTGTCTTTCTTTTTGCAGGAAATAAGTAAAACAAGAATAAAACAGTATAAAAAATAAGGGGGAAATCTCATTTGTAACAATTAATTTTAGCAAAAACAAAACAACCACAAGTCACTTATCAACACGGTTTTAAGCCACGTTAATTTGGTTGTTTACATCTGCAGAATACTTGCTAAGTTATAAAAAAAGGGGTGGTGATATATATCACCACCCCTTTTTATTTTACAATTAAATTATTGCTTATTGATAACCAGGATTTTGTTTTAACTGGCCACCTTCAAGGTCAATTTGTGGCAGTGGTATTGGATAAATCTCGTTTTTACCTGCAGTAAATGTACCGCCGGCCAAAACTGGATTACTTCCAAGCCAGATGATGTCCTGAGTTTTGTGAGCATTGATAACGCCTGCCATAAAGCCTGCAGCTTCCGGACCACCGTACAGCGGGTCATAACGCTGTAAGTCAAAGAAACGGCGGCCTTCCATACCTGTTTCAATTTGACGTTCAACTTCTACAGCATTACGTGCATAAGCCTGTCCGTTTGCTGTAAACTGGCCGTTATATGGTTTTATCTGATAATTTGCAGCAGGAGTAGTTGTAAAGCCTTTTCCAGGGTTGCTGTTATCGATATAAGTATGTACCCAATATTCCGGGTGATTAGCCATACGGTTCCTTATAATATTTACATCTAACTCTGCAGCAGCCAAATTAGGGCTAGCTTCATTTACGTAACATTCAGCACGCCATAAATATATATCGGCAAAACGTACCAGGTTATAGTTATTGCTAACGTCCTGGTTTGTTGCCCAGCCTTCAAAGTTATCAGAAGTAGTAGCTTCTGCATTATGCCAGAAAACGTTTTTAATCGGGTTATAAGGCGTAACGTCACCACGTGACCATTGTTCGCCACCGCACAATCCCCAATCTAAATAAGGGATACCGAAACGTCCTACTGTCCAGTCAAGGCGCGGATCTACCGCCTGGGTAGTAGGCGTAAATGGAACCGCATTAACATTAGCAGTATCTGCCGGTAAAATATACAAGCCCTTGGTTTTTGGATCTGACGACACAATATAGTTATGGTCATTAATAAGGTTTGTAAGGTTTGAATTTGGTATACCACCGGTAGACCCTAATATCGGCAATCCGTTTACAGTTTGGAATGCGTTACCGAGGGTAATTGCTGGCTGGTCAAACCCGCAGCAGCCTGTATAAGTACCGGCGGGGAAATTTAAAGCCTCGCCAGGGTTACCGTTGTCACCGCCTGATCCATCATTAACAGTCATTTGCACGGCAAAAACCGACTCGGGGCTGTTGTTGAATGAAGCATTAAAGTTGTTTTCGTACGGGCCTAAAGCATAAGGTGTGCCACCTGCTGTCCTGCCATTATTGATCAAATCTGTTAAAAGTGGCAAAGCCGAAGAATATTTGTGATCAAACATGTAGGCATACGCCAACATTGCTTCGGCTGCATACCAATTGGCCCGGCCAATTTGTGCCTGGGTTGTAGGCAATCCCGGAGCTGTTGCACTTGTTGGGGCAGTTGTTGAATTGCCCATAGCAAAGAGAAAATCAGCTTCTATTTTATCCCAGATTGGCCCGGGGTTAGGTACGTTATAATTGCCTGTTGAATAGGTTACTGTCTCATCAACATAAGGAACATTCCTGAAAACCTTTGCAAGTTCCATTTCAAAAACACCGCGTAAAAATCTTGCTTCAGCTATAACTTCACCGCCATAGGCTGCGGTAACAGAACCATCCTTAACCAATGGGATCTCGCGTATCGCATCGTTGGCGCGTTGAATACCATTGTATTCATCGGTCCATTTTTCTTCAAGATACTCGTTGTTACCGTCAACGGTATGGTTCTCGATCTCAGGCGCAAAGGGTGCCTGGTCGGTAGTGTTCGAACCTTTGTAAGCATCATCCGCAGCGATGCCGCCGTAGGTCCAATTGTCTATACCACCTTCCCAGGAGGTACCGTAAGTGTTGGTGAAACCACTCAACATGTGGTAAGCACCGATAAGCAAACCATCAACACCTGCCTTATTGGCAAGCACCGAGGCGCTCAATGACCCTGTAGGTTCTTTATTCAATAGTTTCTTACACGAATATGTTAACGTAAGCACTACCAAAGATCCCAGGGCGATGAATTTAAAAAAAGACTTTTTCATAACTCTAAAATTTTTATGTTTTAATTAAAATGACAAATTAGCTCCAAAAATAAACTGACGCTGGTTGTTAGGATAAGCACCGTAATCTATACCAAAAGCAGCGCTTGCGTTTGATCCAGAACCTTGATTACTTAGCGAAGGCACAAGTTCAGGATCCAAACCATCGTACTTTGTAATTGTAAACAGGTTAGTAGCCTGTGCATAGATATGCAGTTTGCTAAAGCCTATTGCTTTAAGCAGGTTCGGATCAAAAGTATATCCAACTTGCAAAACACGGCATTTTAAGAACGAACCGTTTTCAACATAGAACGAACTGTTGGCGCTGGAACCCATGTCTTGCGAAAAAGCAGCCGCAGGTAAAATTGCGTTTGGCACAGTGTTTTGGCCATTTACAATCACAGCAGCCTGGTTGTATAAAGCAAGTGCTTTACCTCCCTGGAAGGTGCCATAAAAGTCAGTCCAGTATTTTGTATAATTCCAGTCCTTGTTACCTTGTGAACCATATAGTACCATGCTGATATCAAACTTTTTATAGTTAGCGCTCAGGTTTAAACCATAGGTAAAGTTAGGGTTGGGGTTACCAAGCCAGGTACGGTCATTTGAGGTAATTTTTCCATCACCGTCAACATCCTTATATATAAACGAGCCTGGTGCAGCGCCTCCATAACCGGGAAGGCTTGCCACCTGCTGGGCATTTTGATAAATACCTGCAGTTTGTAAGCCATAAAATTCGCCGATAGGGTGACCAACCTCATCTCTTACTATACTACCATCGCGGTTACCGCCGGTGTCAAAGAAATTAGAACTGTTAGATTCCTTTGTAATTAAGCTATTATAAGTGGTAACATTTACAGTAGCGCTAAAAGTAAGGTCCTGGCTAAACCGGGTATGGTAGGTTGCTGACATATCCAAACCTTTGTTTTGAACGTCGCCTACGTTTACATAAGGTACAGTTGCGTTACCAACAGTAGCCGGAAGGCTTGCAGGGAACAATAGTCCGCTGACAGCTTTTTTGTACCATTCGATATCTAAATCTAAGTGATTAAAGAATGACCCTGTAAAACCAACGTTGGTAATTTTGTCAGTTTCCCAGGTAGTTTTTGGGTTACCGATTTGACTTTGGTAGAAGCCCTGTTGAACAGGATTACCGCCACCGATGCCGTAATATGACGCTCCAAAACCTGAAGAATATGCGTTATAAGCATTGTTAGCGCTGATGTTGCTGTTGTTACCTGCTGAACCATAGCTGCCTATAATTTTAAGGTCGTTTATCCAGCTAACACCTTTCAGGAAATCTTCCTGTGAAATACGCCATGCTGCAGAAATAGCCGGGAAGGTACCCCATTGCTGGCCAGGAAAAAATTCCGAAAAACCATCACGGCGTATAGTAGCGCCAATAATATAGCGGTCATTATAGCTATAGTCTAACCTTCCAAAAAAGGATTCAGTCGATGTAGGCTGATAAATTAAGCTGGTAGGAGGTGCAGTAACCACACCATCGCCAAGTTGTACATAGTTAGGATCGAGCGAAAATAAGCTGTTGTTAGAAGCGCTGAATTGGCGCCCTGCATTTCCTTTTTGCTCATAACCTGCTATAAACTGTACTTTATGCTTGCCAAAGGTTTCTTTGTAAGTAATGGTATTTGTCCAGTTGTAGTTACTGCTCATTTGCTCATTCTCACTATTGCCGTTTGCGGTAGTATGGCTTTCGTAGTTTTCGTAAGGATTGTAGCTAAGGTTCCAGTAATACTGGTTATACAACCTGCCGCCTATACTGCTTCGTGCAGTAACATATTTACCAAGATCAGCCTCTGCAAATATATTTCCTTCTACATACACAAAATGTGCATTGGTACCTTCGGCCTGTGTTTGCCTGAATGCCAGTGCATACGGGTTGCTACCGTTACCTAATGGCTCGCCGCCCGGGCCATCATAACCACCGCCAAACTGAACACCTGACACGTCATATACCGGAATAATTGGCATTTCACGATAGGTATAAGATATAATGCCGCCTTCGTTCTGTTGCGAACCGTTGTAGCCGCCATTATTTTCTTTATAAGTAACAAAGCCATTTTCACCAAAACGAACGTGGTTATTTAACGCGCTGGTTGAAGTGTTTACACGGATCTGGTATCTTTTTTCGTAGTCACTCAACAAAGTACCTTGTTGGTTAACATAGTTAAAAGACATTAAATAAGTGCTTTTATCAGTTCCGCCTGTTGCTGTTAAAGTATGTTGTTGCGTTGGTGCTGCTTTAAAAACATCATGGAACCAATCGTTACCTGCACCGCCAACAAATTTCTGGATCAGGAAGTCGTTACCTGGATTTGCAGCGTCAAAGTGATAAAATGGCAATATCGTAGCATCGTTTGTAACACCTGCGTTGGAAAAGCCACCGCCTGGTGATACTGCACCGTGATAACCATAAGTTGCAATAGTACCAGGGCCACCAGGATATAACGCCTCAGTTGCTTTATCACCAGCTGTAAAGGCCAGTGATGATTGTTGTTCAGGATTCATCAGGTGCCATACATTGCCTGACAATGGTTCCTGAACACCAATAAAGCCATCATAGCTGATCTGGCTTTTACCGGCTTTACCTTTTTTAGTAGTAACAACAATTACACCGTTACCACCCGAAATACCATAAATGGCTGCAGCGCCCGCATCTTTCAATACGCTGATGCTTTCAATGTCGTTAGGGTTAACAAGTGACATATCGCCCACCTGAACACCATCAACAACATAAAGCGGCGTAGTAACACCAAAGTTTGCGATACCACGTACAAACACGGTACTTGCAGCGCCCGGTGCACCTGAGTTAATTACGGTAACACCTGAAGCCTGCCCCTGTAACAGTTCCTCAGAACTTGAAACGGGGATCTTTTTCGCATCAGTAACATCCACCGTTGCCACAGAACCTGAGATGTCCTTTCTGAGCTGGGTGGTGTAACCTGTTACAACAACTTCATTTAAGCTGTTGTTGGCAGGTACTAACGAAACCGTCAGGAATTCGCCACCTCTGACGGTGACTTCCTGTGATTGATAACCAATGTAACTTACCACAAGTACATTGCCAGGGCTTAACGTTAAGGTGAAATCACCGTTAATGTCTGTTACAGTACCAGTGTTGGTGCCCTTGATCCTTACGGACGCACCAACTACAGGCAGTTTATCATCGCTTCCGATGATCTTCCCTGTGTGTTTTGTTTGGGCTGTAACTACCAATGAAGAAACCATGCAGCATAACAGCAGGCATAATGTTATTCCCTTTAGGAGTAAACTTTTAAACATGAGATTGAGATTTAGTTGATTAATTTATTTGATTTAAGCTTATAATGCAATTGGATATTATTGGCCGGAAAACTAACCGGGGAAACAACAAATTGAATTTGGCCCAGGCACGACGGGCCTTTAAAGATGATATGTTTTGAAAGGAAGAAATGTAAAAGTTTTATCATGTAAATTACAATAATAAATTAAAACTTATCACTACCCTGTTTTCCCGGCGAGCCCTGAAAACAGCGGCTACCTATTCAATAAATGTTATAATTCTATTTGGTTTTCTATAATTAATTGATGGCACAAAAAATTATATTGGCATTGATACTAATGTAAATAGAGTGTACTGTTTACACAAGTAAGATTATAAGAATTGCAAATTAATTATTTTTTATACCCTTAAATAACAAATAATTATATCTTATTAAATATAATGTTATCAAATTGTCAATTATTAATGTTAAAATTTGTTAAATTCGAAATGTAATATTGTTGTTATACAGGCAAATTAATTGATAAAAACCCACTTTAAACTCCAATTTGAAATAAAAATGACATTTGTGCCCTGCTTTTTTAATTATAACACACCCTTAAAAAAGAGGTGCAGGCAATAAAAATTTAATGTTAAAATTTTATTATTTATTGGTAAAATGTCAATATAACACTTATTTTATCCTGATTTAGAGGTAATAATGTTAAAGATTTGTTAACATAAAAACACAGTGTTAATTGTGCAAAATAAAAAGCGGGGAAGGCTTTAACCCCTTCCCCGCTTTTTATAATGAAATTTTAACCTTTTTACTTAGCCCATTGTACTGATGCAGTGTGTACGTTGCTTGAATTGGTACCTATCTGTACTATAAACTCCCCCGGTTCCCAATCATAAACCAAACGGTTATTATAAAATTTAAGATCGGCAGTTGTAACGTTAAATGATACCTCTTTACTTTCGCCGGGCTGCAACATTATTTTCTGATAGTTTTTTAACTCTTTTACCGAACGGCTGATGCTTGCCACCGGGTCGCTTATATATAATTGCACCACCTCTTCGCCTGCATATTTGCCGGTATTGGTTACCGCTATGGTTGCTTTAAGGGTTTCATTGCCTTTAAGGCTCGTTTTATTAAGCTTAACCTTGCCATAATCAAACGTGGTGTAGCTTAAACCGTAGCCAAACGGATAAAGCGGGTCATTTGAAATGTCGATATAATCAGACTTGAATTTTGCGGGGCCCGTGCCATCAAACGGGCGGCCTGTATTTTTATGGTTATAATATATAGGTATCTGGCCCACGCTACGCGGGAATGTTGCAGTGATTTTTCCTGCTGGATTGTAATTGCCAAAAAGTACATCGGCAATGGCATTGCCGGCTTCAGTACCGGGGGCCCAGGCATCTAATATAGCGCTGGCATGTTTGTCTTCCCAGGTTAAGGTTAACGGACGGCCATTAAATAATACAATAACTAACGGCTTGCCGGTTTTTACCAACGCTTTAAGCAAGTCGCGCTGAGTTTCGGGGATATTGATATCCGACCTGCTTGATGACTCGCCAGACATATTTGCCGACTCGCCAACAACGGCCACAACCACATCGGCTTTTTTTGCAGTTTCAACGGCTTCGTCTATCATCTCCTGTGCAGGGCGGCCGTCTTTTTCCTGTTTCATACCAAAAAAATACGAGCGGGCATTTAAAAGGGAGTCATCTGTAATATTCGAGCCGCGGGCATACAATACATTTACATTGCTGCCCACAACATTTTTTATACCATCCAACACGCTCACCGATTTATTAGGGTCGCCGGCCACTACCCATGTGCCCAGCATTTCCGAATGGTTATTGGCCAGCGGGCCAACCAATGCGATAGTGCCTGACTTTTTTAATGGCAATGTTTGGCCCTGGTTTTTTAATAGCACAAAGGAGTGTTCGGCTATTTTACGTGCAAAGCTGCGGTTTGCATCTGATAGCACCTCTGTTTTTTCCCTTGCCGGATCAACAGACTTATTTGGATTATCAAACAGGCCAAGTTTATATTTAGCTTCCAGCACACGGCGGCAAGCCTGGTCAATTTCCTGTTGGGTTACTTTTCCTTCTTTTAGCGATTTTTTTAACGTGGTTAAAAAGCCTTCGCCAACCATATCCATATCAAGGCCTGCTTTTAATGCTAATGCCGACACCTGTTGCAGATTGCCGAGGCCGTGGTTGGTTACTTCGTTCAGCGAAGTATAATCAGATACTACAAAACCTTTAAAGCCCCATTGTTTGCGGAGCAGATCGGTAAGCAGCCATTGATTGGCAGTTGCAGGCACACCATTAATAGTATTAAATGAACTCATAAAGCTGCCGGCGCCGGCATCAAGCGCAGCTTTGTAGGGCGGCAGATAATCCTGGTACATTTTTATCAGGCTCATATCAACAGTATTGTACTCGCGGCCGGCTTCGGCGCCGCCATACAGGGCAAAATGTTTTACACAGGCCATCACCGCATCGGCATCCTTCATGTTACTGCCCTGGTAACCTTTTACCATTGCTTTGGCCACCTGCGAGCCATACCATGGGTCTTCGCCCGAGCCCTCGGAAATCCTTCCCCAGCGTGGGTCGCGGGCGATATCAACCATTGGCGAAAAAACCCAGTTTAAACCTTCTGCGGTGGCTTCCTTAGCCGCTATGCGGGCCGATTGCTGTATCAAAGCCATATCCCAGGTAGCCGAAACGCCAAGCGGGATAGGAAAAATAGTTTTATGCCCATGGATAACATCAAGCCCGAATATTAACGGGATATGTAAACGCGATTCCTTAACGGCCAGCTCCTGTATCTTAGCAACATAATCGGCGCCATAAACACCAAATACACCACCGACGTCGCCTTTCTTAATTTTTTCTTCAATACCTTTATTTACTACCGCCCCGGTTGTTGCGCGGCCAACGGTTTCGAGGTTAAGCTGGCCTATTTTTTCATCCAGTGTCATCCTACCCATCAGGCTTGTAACAAAGGCGTCCATTTTTATCTCATTAGTTGTTTGTGCCGATGCATAAAAAAAAGGCAACAGCAGGGCGGCAGACAGGATAGTTTTTAGCGCTGAAAAATATTTTCTCATATCGGCAATAATATAGGTGTAATTAAATGGTTTATAAAACAAATTTATGTTGCGCATAACAGCAACCACTTACATTTGCATTTTAATAACGTGAGTTCGACATAAGTTTTTTAAACTCTGGCATAGCGTTTCGCCTCTCCTAACCCGATAGCTATCGGGTCCTCTCCAACCGTGTGCCGCATTAGCTTTAGCGGTGGCGCAAGGAGAGGACTTTAACGTCGCTCTTTTTTAGCCCTCTCCTTTGGAGAGGGTTGGGTGAGGCAAATACAGCGGTTATACCGAATTCACGTTGAAATAATAATAAATAAATGATTATAATTGGCTTCGTACTATAAAAATCATAGTGTATAATTGACACAATTGTAATATTATAATTTAAATAATCAAAGTATTTTTGTAGAATAGCAAAAATGTTAACCAAAAAAGAGCTTAAGGACTATTGCGCTACAGCCCGCGAAAACTATTTGCCGCATATATCTATAGATTGTGTGGTGTTTGGTTTTCACGAAGGGGTACTGAAGGTGCTTGTTTTAAAAGTTAAAAACGAGAACGAATGGTATTTGCCGGGCGGTTTTATGCTAAAAAAAGAGCCAATTGAAATGGCTGCCAACCGCATATTGAAAGAACGTACCGGCCTGGATGAAATATTTTTGCAGCAATTCCACGTTTTTGGCGACCCGGAACGATCAAAAGAACATTTTGAAATGTATAAGGATATGCTGCCTGCGAAAGAAAATTGGTTTACCAACCGTTTTTTAACTATCGGCTATTACGCCCTTGTTGACTTTTGCGAAACTAACCCGGCGCCTGATCAGTTTGCGGCAACATGCTCCTGGCGCGACCTTAATGACCTGCCTGAATTTAAGCTTGACCACGCCCTGATATTAAAAACAGCGCTTGATGCCCTACGCCTGCAGTTAAACTATCAGCCGATAGGCTATAACCTGATGCCAAAACAGTTTACCATGCCCGAGCTGCAAAAGCTGTATGAAACGATACTCGACAAAAAACTCGACCGCCGCAATTTTCAGCGGCGTATGCTTGGTTTCGGCATCCTGAAACGAGAAGACCAGCCCCGCAAAGGCGGCGCACATAAAGCGCCATACCTTTACTCCTTCGACCTGGAGAATTATGATGCTGCGTTGAAAGAAGGTTTTAAAGGAGGTTGGTAGTGTTGGATTTGGGAATTGGGATTACGATTTTAGATTTATTTTTTGATTTGGGAAGAGAGATTAAAAATTCTTACAACCGATAACATTATGATTGGCATAGTTTGTTACTTGTCAATGGGGCACGTGCGCCGCCTCTTTTGGCCTGGGCCGTACACCTCGCGCCAGGTTGGTGGTTTTAACATTTGTATTTTTCTTATCTAAAGAATATTGTATTTTTGTTATGATGACAACACTTACTGTAAATATTGCCAACAAAAAAACCGAAAAGGCTATTAAAGCTGTTTTGGATGCCTTTGGCCTCGATTACAATGTGGAGCAAGGCGCCGATCCTGCCGGGCGCCCCTTAACGAAATCAGAGCAGCATCTCTACAAACGTTTGAAAAATTCTTTTGAGCAGATCAAGCTACATCAGGAAGGCAAGGTTAAACTTCAGGACGCAAGAGCAGCATTGTTAGAAATAGAAGCAGAACTTGGTGAATGATGGCATTTGAAATTGTTTTAACGCCAGATTTTAAAAAAGACCTAAAGCAAATTGCAAAAAAGCACAAACAGATTTTAAATGACATTGGTGGCTTGATTGACAAATTAACCAAAAACCCAACTATGGGAACCGATCTTGGCCAAAATGTTTATAAGATCAGGCTGTCCATTTCAGGAACGAATAAGGGTAAATCCGGCGGAGCCAGGGTAATTACCTATGTTGTATTAGCTGACACAACTGTATTTCTTGCTGAGATTTACTTAAAGAGCGAATTTGACACGGCTGATGTGAACTTGCTTATCGGGCGGTTAAAAGACCAGGGACTGATTTAGAAACGCCGACCATTGATCCTGTGCTGTTTTTATTTCCCTGTTAGCGGTGCATGAACTCAGCGCTATTGGCCTTTGCGCTGCATTCGCACCAGAATGGGAGAGGATTTGGGAATTACGATTTACGATTTCGGATTTGTTTTGATGTCGGATTTCGGAATTTCGATTTCGGATTGTTTTGATTTGGGAATTGGGATAGGTTGCAGGTATTCATCTAACGGCTGTTATTTAACGGGGTATAATGAAGGCGGAGGTATCTTAGAAAGTAGATTATGGATGAATTTAAATTGAACCTCAACTATAACAAATTTCAAATTTCAAAGGGAATTTTATTTAGTATTATTATTTTACTCTTCAATGCTTGCGACCCAGGCGTCACTATTGATTACCAAATTCAAAATAAAACAAACAAATCATTAATAGTTAAATACCGATTCATGTTTTCGTCAGATGGAAAAACGGCGTATAAAGAACTGTCGATTCCGGTTAATGCAAGCATCGTAATAGCAAGGGATATAGATTTGGGGACAATCTAACGTTATGACAAAAGGAGCGATACGATTATTTTTTCTCAATTACAGATTGAACAGGATACTAAGTTAACGCATTTTAATATTAAAAATAAAAAATACTGGCTACTACAAAGAACTAATTCACACACTGCAACTTACTCATTGCGTGTTGACACTAACTTTTTTAAATAGTGGTAAGGTTGTCTATCAATCCTATTGTAATTTCATAAGACACTAATAACCAAATCTGAATTTTAAACAAAAGCATAAACAATTAGATGAGCGGGGATATTAAAGTAGCATCTCCTTCATATTGCTTTAAAAGGCAAGTAACTACCTGGAAGTTGAAGTAGTGTGTTAATCCTGTTGTTAATGTAAAAATATGATTCATGAAGCTTGCATTTTCTATTTTTCATTGGATGCCAAAATTGGAATGGTTGGTTATCAGTGATTTATGCATAATTTCGCAAGTGTGCTATTGTAAAATGAACATGAACACAAGTTTTTATCCCACCATCCAAACAATTTTGCATTTATTGCCTTCCTCAAATAAATAATTTAGCTTAGCCTGTAAATTACTGTTAATGAAGTCTTGTATCAAATTATTATTATCGCTTATCCTGTCCGGCGGCATTAATTGCTATGCCCAAACCACATTGCCTGTACCGAGAAATATACAGGCTACCTACGCAAAGGGCACGCGGTCGGTTAGCGGCCTGCCCGGCAAAAACTACTGGCAAAACCGTGCCGATTATACCATCAAAATAAGTTTAGACCCGCAAACACGTGTACTTAATGGCACTGTAGCTATTGATTATACCAATAACAGTCCGGATACTTTAAAAGAAGTGCATTTTAAGGTTTATCCAAATCTTTATAAAAAGGGCTCCATCCGCAATATGCCGGTACTGCCGGAGGACATAACCGACGGTGTACAGATACAGCAACTGAGCATAGACCATCAGGATCAAAGTTCAAACCAATGGACAATTGATGGCACCAATATGGTGGTTAAAAGCACGGGTATCGCACCAAAACAAACGGTGCATTTTGATATCGGGTATTCATACACTATAAACAAAACTTCGCACATCCGCACCGGGCAGGTAGATAGCGGGGCTTTTTTTATAGCTTATTTCTTTCCGCGTATTGCCGTTTATGATGATATTGATGGCTGGAACCAGAACCACTACCAGGGAGTGCAGGAATTTTATAATGATTTTTGTCATTTTAATGCCGAAATAACCGTTCCTGGAAATTACGAAGTTTGGGCAACCGGTAACCTGAAAAATATTAATGAGGTTTATACCGATAAATTTGCGAAACGTATAAAAGATGCTTCGGAAAATGATAAGATAGCTGATATTATAACCGAACGTGACCTGAACGCAGGAAATATCACCGCAAAAAACCCAACCAACACGTGGAAATTTGAGGCCGACAGCGTTACCGACATTGCTTTCGCAATCAGCAACCATTATATATGGAAATCCACCAGCCTAATTGTGGACCCGAAAACGGGCAGGCGTACCCGGGTGGATGCTGTGTTTAACCCTGCCCACGAAGATTATTTAGAGGTAATAAACTATGCCCGCAAAACAGTAGAGGCCATGAGCTACAAGTTTCCGAAATGGCCATACCCCTACCCTCACGAAACTGTATTTGATGGTTTAGACCAGATGGAATATCCCATGATGGTGAACGATAACCCCGAAGAAAAAGCAGTGGACGGCATAGAGCTTACTGACCATGAAATTTTCCACACGATGTTCCCTTTTTATATGGGCACCAACGAAACTAAATATGCCTGGATGGATGAAGGCTGGGCCACAATAGGCGAATGGGTGATCAGCTCGGTAATCGATCCGAAAGTTATCGATATGTTTGCTATTGAGGGTTATGAGAGCAATGCGGGGACAGAAACCGACCCGCCAATAATGACGTTAAGCACCATGCAGGACGGCATGGCTTATCAAAATAACTCGTACCCTAAACCGGCATTGGGCTACCTTTATGTAAAAGATTTGCTCGGCGACTCACTTTTCACAAAAGCTCTGCACCATTATATTGACCAATGGCATGGCAAACACCCTATGCCTTATGATTTTTTTAATTGCATAAATACAGCTTCGGGCATTAACCTTAATTGGTTTTGGAAAAGCTGGTTTTTCGAGAACGGCGTGCCCGATCAGGCCATTAGCAAAGTTAGTTTTCTAAAAAAGCAATACAGCGTTACAATAACAAATATTGGCACCAAGGCGGTACCTGTCGACCTCACTATTTTTTACAAAGACGGCAGCTCACAAACCATCCATAAAAGTATTGCCTGCTGGCAAACCGGCAACAAAACAGTTGTTTTAAGCTTTGGTGCCAGGAACGCTGTAGACAAACTTGTTTTGGGCAATGGCTACGATGCAGATGTAAATAAGGCGGATAATATTTGGATGGCGAGTCCCCTCTAAACGGCAAAGGCGTCATGAGCACCTAAAAAAATAAACAATTGTGAATAATCTCCCCCGGTAGGGGGAACTTAAAAAAATGTCAAACCCTCTCCATTGGAGAGGGCAGGGTGAGGCGTTATAAAACTACTTATTTGAATGTAAAGCTATATGGTTTCCTTCGGTGTCAACAAAACCGGCCATATAACCTATCTCATCAGTTATTTTGGTTTTCGGCATCATAACCTGGCCACCGGCAGCTTCAATTTTTGCTAACACCGTCTCCATATCAGGGTTGGCATTTAAATACACCTTTACTCCGTCGGCGCTTGGCTTGTGATAGGGGCTTTCTACCAATCCTCCGCCTACTTTTCCTCCCATCATGTCGGCGGGGAAATAGGCCATCTTCATGCCCATCATCTCTTGTTCCTGCATTTCAATAGAAAAAATTTCTTCATAGAATTTTTTCGCCCTGGCGATATCGGTAACAGATATTTCGAACCAGTTTAAAGCATTTGTTGTAGCATCCATCGTTTTCTGTTTTTAGTTTTTAATTTCTTACCCAAACCTACCCCCATTTAGCGATACCAATAGCGTGTAAATACGACAACCTTAGGGGTTGATTGCGACAATGGAATATTGTAAGTTTGGACTAAGATTTATAGGATTTAAGGATGATTTGATTGTTACTTAATCCAAACTGATCCTATAATCTTAATATCTTTTAAATCTTAGTCGGTTATGAAACATGTTTCAATTTTAGTTCCGCAGGGGCCGTGCATTTTAAGCAGCGTAATAGGGGCCTACAAGGTATTTACCACTGTAAATATGACATTGGCCAACCAGGGTAAAAGGCCGTTTTTTAAAATCCAGATGGTGGGGCTTAGTACCGAAACACCACTATACGATGGTTTATTTGTAGTACGCCCCGATGTGATGCTTAATGATGTGCATAAAACTGACCTTATTATTATTCCTGCCATACAGGGCGACATGCCAACGAGCCTGAAAATGAACGGCCCTTATATCCCATGGATAACTGAGCAATATAAACAGGGCGCCGAAGTTGCCAGTCTTTGCACCGGGGCTTTTTTGTTAGCATCAACCGGGCTATTGAAGGGTAGAAAATGTTCCACCCATTGGATAGCAGCGGATGCTTTCCGCCAGGCCTTCCCTGATGTAAAACTACAGCCCGAGCGGATAATAACCGACGAATTCGGGATGTACTCCAGCGGTGGCGCATATTCATTCCTTAACCTGATGATATACCTTGTCGAGAAATTTTGCGGGCGCGAAATGGCTGTTTATTGCTCCAAATTGCTGGAGATAGAGATAGAGCGCAAAAGCCAGTCGCCGTTTGCCATATTTGTGGGGCAAAAAGAGCATGAGGACGAACCCATAAAAAAGGCGCAGCTGTTTATGGAAAACAACGTAAGCAACAAGGTGTCGGTTGATCAATTATCAGATATGTTTGCCATCAGCCGCCGTAATTTCGAACGCAGGTTTAAAAAAGCCACCTCCAACACACCTGTTGAATACCTGCAGCGCGTAAAAATAGAAGCAGCTAAAAAAAGCCTGGAATCAAGCCGCGAAAATGTTAACGAGGTGATGTATTCTGTAGGATATTCTGACAGCAAAGCTTTTCGCACTATGTTTAAAAAAATAACAGGGCTTTCGCCGATAAGTTACAGGAATAAGTATAACCGGGAGATGGCGGTGAATTGAAGGAAGGTGAAAGATGAAAGATGAAAGATTTGTCAACTTTTAAAAAGTTGACAAATCTATACATCGTTAAAACTTTTCACCCCACAAATAAGCCCAAAATCCCCTAAAACTCCAACTTCTACATATACCTGCTTTCAAACATAAACGGCGGCAAAAACCTTCCTAAAATTCTTTGCTAACCGGCGAAACAAACGTACCAAATAACCGTTCTAATGTATAACCTTTCAATATTTAATAAAAAGCACCTGCAATCGTTGGCATTAACCAACAAACGTTTTCCTGGTTGTAAAAAGCGAAATTAAATCGATACGCACAACCAATAAGGCTGATACAGGCCAACAAGGAAAAACCATCCCTGTTTTCTAATTTATTAAACATCCATGCCTTATCGTAAAGAAGATGATCATGCCTGTTATTTATTTTACAATAATTTATTTTGTCATGATCATACTTATTTTTTTCATAGCACACTGGTTCCTGTCGTTGTTTTTTCAAACATTTTTTCAGCACCGTTACGCCTCCCACCGCATGTTTACTACCAGTAAATTTTGGGAACGCATTTTTTATTTAATGGCCTACATTTGCGAAGGTGCTTCATTTTTAAATCCCCGCGCATATGCCATTATGCACCGCGAACACCATGCCTACAGCGATACCGCAAAGGACCCGCATTCGCCCCATTTTTTCCCTGACATATTTCAAATGATGAACTATACGGTTAAAACCTTTGGCGATTATTTACAAAAAAGCAGGGACACCGAAGAACGGTTTAAAGGCAATTACCCCGAATGGCCGCTGATTGATCGTATGGGTTCATCCATATTATCCAGGCTGCTGTTTGGCGCCGCTTACACTTGTTTTTATATAATTTTTGCTGCCCATTGGTGGATGTTTTTGTTGCTGCCGATCCATTTTATGATGGGACCGATACATGGCGCCATCGTAAACTGGTGCGGGCATAAGTACGGCTATACCAATTTTGATAATAAAGACAAATCAAAAAACACCACGCCATTTGATTTCCTGCTGCTGGGCGAACTTTTCCAGAACAATCACCACAGGCATCCGAACAGTGCCAACTTTGGGGCAAAATGGTTTGAGATTGACCCGGTTTACCCGGTAATGCGGTTAATGCACTGGATGCGGATCATTAAATTGAGGAAAGCGTTTTAGGGGCTTATAGGTTCAGGTGAGCCTGTATATTTTACAAGATTATCACCTTAAAATTGTAACAGGGCCTGATAGTGGTTTTTTACCGTTTTTGAGGTCGATAACATAATAATAAGTACCCGAAGGCAAGGGCTTCCCTTCAAATGTACCATCCCATGATTTGGGATACCCCACGGAGTTATAAACCAACAAGCCGTACCTGTTAAAAATGTTAACGGTACAGCCGGTATAAGCAGCAAGCGACGGGATGTCCCAGGTATCATTTACACCATCGCCGTTAGGCGTAAAGGTGTTAAAAATAATTACCGGGGTGATCACTAATATCTCGATAGGGTTCGAGAAAACCACCGGCGAAGCAATGCATTTGCCTGTTGTTGTAATGATACAGGTTATTACATCGTCGTTTTTTAAACTGTTGGTAGTAAAAAAAGGGCTATTTATGCCTGCGTTTACGTTATTAACCTGCCATTGATAAGCAACTGTTGTTGTGCCTGAAGTTGTGTAAGCCGTTTTAGCTGTAAAAGTTACCGGTTGGTTTGGCGAGATGATATTGTTAACTGCTGTGGAGGTTATGATGACTGAATTTGTGGTATAGGCATCCGCCGTTAATGATGCGGTATTAGAAGTGGCGGTAGCAACAGAACAGTTAAGGCTGCTGGTTATAGTGCAGGTAATTTTATCGCCTGTATTCAGCGTTGAGCTGGTAAAAGTAGCTGCATTTGTGCCGGCATCCTGGCCGTTTACCTGCCATTGATAGGTTGGGGTACTGCCTGCATTTGTGGTTGTTGCCGTATAAGTTAACGACATACCAACGCAGGCGCCATAGCCATCCGGTGTAATTGTAACCGTTGGAACAAGAGTAGGTGTCGGGATTATACCAACTTTAATAGTATTAGATACCACCTGCGAAGCAGTAAGGCATTGCCCGCCATTATTGGTTAGCAAACAGGTAATTACATCGCCGTCGTTCAGTGTATTGCTTGCAAAGGTGGCGCTATTTGTACCGGCATTTGCCCCATTTACCTGCCATTGATAGGCCGGATTGGCGCCGCCATCAGTCGGTGTTGCCGTAAACGTAATTAAAGTACTGCTGCAAACGGGGACAGCGGCGGATGACTGAATAACAATTGAGGGCGTTGTGTAAGGAAGTATATTAACCCCGGTTATAGTATTAGAAGTTGCACTTACGGGGCAAGGGCCATTGTTGGTTGCCGTGCATTGAACTATATCGGTTGTTTTTAATGAGGGGAGGGTGATGCTGGAGGTATTGCCGAACATGTATTCCCCATTTACCTGCCACGCGTATAAAATGTCGGCATTGCCGTTGGTAACTGTTGCTTTAAACGTGACAGGCGTACCGGCGCAAATGCCCGAACTATTATTATAAGCGATGGTAATTATTGGCGGAACCGGAGACGTGACAGTTAATAGTTGCGATTGCGGCGGCGCCGGTGTGTATAACGAATTACCGCCCTGGTAAATTGTTATTGTAGTAGTACCAACGCCAACAATATGGATAGTACCATCCGCAGATATTGTTGCAACAGCCGGGTTACTGCTGCTGTAGGTGAGCGGAATAGTCGGGTTTGAACTTGCAGCCTCGACGGGAAAATCAGAATCGCAGGTATTTACCGGCGAAAATGTCAGGAACTGAATCACTTGTGTTTCGGTAACATATAAAATTTCGGTTACCGGCACGGCAGGGCTATAATTTGCATCGCCGCTTTGCGTAGCTGTTATGGTGGTAACCCCGGGTGCTATTACGTGCAACAAGCCATATGAATCAACCGTTGCAACAGATGGGTCACTGCTGGTATAAATAATAGGGGTTTCGGTATTTGTACTTGTAGCATGAGGGTTATAATCGTCATTCGCATCAAGTACAAGTATAGGTGGTGGAAAGGTGATAATTGACGGCAGAAGTGTACCTGACAGGCCTGTTTGTATGTTGACGATTGTGCTGCTGATACCACTTGCATTGGTAGCCGTTACAGTATAGTCAGTTGGCGGCGAGGCTGCTGTTGGTGTACCACCGATAATACCTGTGGTTGAATCAAAAGTTAGGCCGGGCGGCAAAGGTTTATTGATGGAATAGCCGGTAAGGGTTATTTTCCTTATTAAATTATTTCCGGCATCAGTTATATATAAATTGCCTGCATTGTCGGCTAATGCACTTTGTGGGCCTGAAAAACTTGCCGCTTTACCTAACCCATCAGCCGAACCTATCTTGCCGCTCCCTGCTATGATAGAAAATACCCCCGCCGTTGTAATCTCGTCTATCTGATTATTAAACATATCAGTTAAATACACATTTCCGGAATTATCTAACGCCGGTCCGTCTTCTATCAATAAGGTTGACAGCGGACCTGTTGCCCCATTGCCTGCAAAGGTACTTACAACTCCTGAAGGGGTAATCTCTCGGATGCAAAGATTTCCTTCATCGTCTACATACAGGTTTCCTGCTTTGTCTATGGCAATACCAAGTATCCCATCAAACCTTGCTAAGGTACCCGGGCCATTGACATAGGTACCGCCTACGCCGCCGGCAAGTGTGCTTACATAGCCCGTAGGGGTTATCATTCGTACTTCGTTATTTCCGGCATCAGTTACGTAAAGGTTGTTTGCGGCATCAATTGCTATTCCATATGGGCCGTTAAAACTTGCAAATATACCCATACCGTCATTCCGGCCAATGTTGCCACTCCCGGCAAAGGTGGATACAAAGCCGGATGGCGTTACCATTCGTATTGTGTGATTTCCGCTGTCGGCCACGTATAAATCACCTGTAGCATCCATTGCTAAGCCTATCGGCACATTAAAGCTTGCAAAAGTACTCCCGCCATCTGCAGACCCTTGTAAGCCACTTCCGGCAAAAGTAGTAACCATGCCACCAGGTGCAATTTTCCTGATCCTGTTATTGTAAGTATCAGATACGTATAAATTTCCTGATTTATCCAACGCCAGACCTTCGGGACTATAGAATATTGCAGCTTTTCCATTGGCATCTTTAAACCCCTGGTGTCCGTTTCCTGCAATCGTAGTTACCTGCCCATACGCGCCGACTGGTACCGCGCCACCGGTATTGGTTGGCGCCAAAGGGGCTATTGGTGCGTTTAATGGATAAGTTTGCGGGCTTGAATACGTAATGGCAGGCGCCTGAGCAAAAGCAGCCCCCCATTTAACAGTAAACAAAACTCCAATAAAAAAGATGGATAAAAGCTTATTGCAGTTAAAAGCTCTGGAATTTTTTAAAATACTGCAATAATTAAACATGATCGAATGAGCGGTTTAGTTGGTTTATAGCGTTTTTACTTTGTCCGTAAAAGTATTTACATAACATATGTAATCTTGTTCAAAAATAGACTTTTTTTGAGAGTTTTTATATTTCATATTGCCGGAGTTATTTATTTTCAGGCACTTGTCGCATGAGTTGCCGCATCGATTTAAAAACTATTACTGCATTCCAAATTTTACCCTCCAATTAATAATCCTTTTTTAACTTGCAGCGTTATAACTATTAATTATGCACGGAAGCGGTTTCATAAAAATATTTTTGATCATTACGGCAATCAGTTTGTTGTTCGACTGGTATGTTTTTGCAGGATTAAAAACTTTTACAAACAATTGGCAATCCAGTAGATTACGCAACCTGGTAACTTTTGGATACCTGGTTATTTCCGTTGGGGTAACCCTGTTATTTATCCTTGGTTTTAACAGCTTTAGCACCGCAAAGGGCATGACGCCCTTTCACGAGTGGGTGCTCAGTATATTCTTAACCTTCTTTTTCACCAAGCTGTTTTTTATCCTCGTTTTGTTTTTGGGCGATATAGTGCGGTTCTTTTATGGGATAATAAACAATATTGTAAAGCCGAAAGGTAAGGTTATCAAGCCGTTTTTCCCGGCAAGGCGCAAGTTTATCAGCGAAATTGCCATACTGGTGGCTGCGGTACCATTTACGAGTTTTTTTTATGCGATGCTGAAAGGCAAATACGATTACAGGCTGCACCGGGAAACCATTTATTTTGATGACCTGCCCGATGCCTTTGACGGCTTCACTATAACGCAGATATCCGATATCCATTCGGGCAGCTTCGATAATACCGAGGCCGTGCAAAGAGGCATTGATATGGCAAAAGCGCAAAAAAGCGACCTGTTTGTTTTTACAGGCGACCTTGTGAACAATGCCGCATGGGAGATCGAGCCATATTTAAGCCGTTTTAGCCAGCTTAAAGCGCCTTACGGGCAATTCTCCATCCTGGGCAACCATGACTATGGCGATTATATTCATTGGGACAGCGAGGCTGAAAAGGCCGCTAACCTTGATAAGTTAAAAGAACATCACAAAACACTCGGTTACAGGCTGCTGCTTGATGAAAACGTGGTGATTGAAAAAGACGGTCAGAAACTATCCCTCATTGGCGTACAAAATTGGGGGCGCGGGTTTATACAGATCGGCAACCTTGATAAAGCTTTAGAGGGCGTGGATAAAGATGCTTTTAAAATACTATTATCCCACGATCCTACCCATTGGGAAGAGAAAGTGCGGTTTAACCCGACAACCATCCACCTAACCCTTGCCGGCCACACCCACGGCGCACAGTTTGGCGTTGAAACAGCCCATTTCAGGTGGAGCCCGGTACAATACCGCTACCTTGACTGGGCGGGGCTTATCAATGAAAAGAACCGGTACCTTTATGTGAACCGCGGATTTGGCTTTTTAGCATTTTCGGGGAGATTGGGGATATGGCCGGAGATAACGGTTATTACTTTGAAGAAGAAAATGGCGTGATAATTTCGGAATTCGGATTTTCGTCCCAATAGCTATCGGGATCGGATTTATAGATCATCAATTCATACTGGCACGGTTTAAGCTATTAAACACTTAAATAACATCTGCCATGCCAGCATCAAATCAAAAAAGAATAGGTAAACGCCCTGTAAAAAAGCAGGTTAGCACCACAGATACCCTGCACGATACCTGGGCGGTGATGAAACCGTTTGTACACTTTTCGGTAAAGGCGATGAAGGTTTTAGCCCATGCACTGATTTTCGTCGTAAAAAACATCCCGAAACCTGAAGAGCATAAACCGGCCTCAAAAAGCAATAAAGTGATTAAGATTTGATTTCGGAATTTCAATGTCGAATTTATTTTTTAAAGTCTCCCCCACCGGGGGAGATTTAGAGGGGGCTGATAGAGCTTAATGCAGTACAAACACCGCCGATGGAAAATCCTTATCATCAAAAATCTCCTTTAAGCCAATTACCTGGCTTGGCGTATCAACTATCATTACCTGTTTGCTCTGAAGCTTCGTAAGCGGCAAAAACTAAAAGCAATAAGCAGTTAAAACGGCAAGCTTTATTTTTAGAATAGCAGGTTTCATAATGGGGTTTCATTGAGTTAAAAATACGCATTGTACAACGTTTTAAACCTTGAAATTTGTTTGAAAATGATTTTTATGGAAATTATGTTTAAACATTAAATTTTTGTTATTTGTGCTTATCAAACGCCCTTTATCATGCACAGAAGAAATTTTTTAAAAACAAGTTCGGTAGCAAGTTTAACCTTAGGCACATTGGCCGTAAGTTCGTGTACTTCACCAACATCCGATAAAAAGGATGGTGACGAAAACAAGACAGCGAAACCTGATGATTTCGCGTTAAATGAGGTAACCATTGATACCCTTCAGCAAAAAATGCAAAGCAAGGAATATACTTCACGGTCGATTACCGAATTGTACTTAAAACGCATAAACGACATCGATAAAAACGGCCCGAAGCTAAATGCGGTAATTGAGCTGAACCCCGATGCCCTTGATATTGCCGATGCAATGGACAAAGAGCGCGCAAACGGCAAAGTGCGCGGGCCTTTGCATGGCATCCCGGTTTTGATAAAGGACAACATAACAACAGGCGATAAAATGCATACGACCGCAGGGGCACTTGCTATTGCTGACAATATTATGAAAGATGATGCTTTCATCGCTAAAAAACTTCGGGATGCAGGTGCGGTATTGCTTGGCAAGACCAATTTAAGCGAATGGGCAAATTTCAGGTCGACACACTCCACCAGCGCCTGGAGCAGTCGCGGCGGCCAAACCAAGTGCCCGTGTGTTTTAGATAGAAACCCAAGCGGGTCGAGCGCTGGTTCGGGGTCGGCGGCATCAGCCAATTTATGTGCAATAGCTATCGGGACTGAAACGGATGGCTCTATCGTATCGCCATCATCGGTAAACGGGCTGGTAGGTATCAAACCAACCGTCGGCTTATGGAGCCGGACAGGCATCATACCCATATCAAAAACACAGGATACCGCTGGCCCAATGGCGCGCACCGTAAGGGATGCTGCCATTTTATTGGGCGCATTGGCTGGCGCCGATCCGAAGGATAGCTATACCGCCGCAAGCCAGGGGAAAACTGAATCGGATTACACCAAATTTTTAGATGCAAACGGATTGCAAGGCAAACGCATCGGGATTGAAAAAGATGCCATGAAAATTAGCCCTGCCATGGACCCAATATTTAAAGAAGCGATCGATCTGCTAAAAAGCAAAGGCGCTACCATTGTTGAGGTGGAACTGTACAAACAACTGAAACCAATTGGCCAATCTTCGTTTGCCGTATTGCTGTATGAGTTTAAAGATGGCCTGAACCAATATTTAAGCGGCGCAAATTCAAAAATGAAATCGCTGGCTGATGTAATTGCTTTTAATAAACAAAATGAGGCCAAGGCCATGCCATTTTTTAAGCAGGAAATTTTAGAACAAGCCCAGGCAAAAGGCGGCCTTGACGCAAAAGAATACCTGGATGCAATTGCTAAAACCACCGGTATTACCCGCAAGGCCATCGATACCATAATGAAACAAAATAACCTGGACGCCATTGCAGCGCCAACAAACGGTTTTGCTGTTTGTATCGACCTGGTCAATGGCGACTATGATAACGGTTTCTCATTTTCGGGCCCGGCTGCTATGGCTGGCTACCCGCATATTACCGTGCCGATGGGCTATTTTAATGAACTGCCGGTTGGTTTGTCGTTCATCAGCACGCCTTATAAAGAAGGTGATATTATAAAGCTGGGCTACGCGTATGAACAGGCCTCCAAGAAAAGGATGGCGCCGAAATTTAAGGTGGATTTGTTTGGATAAGATTGATAATCTTTTTTACCTTCTTTATCGCTTGCGATAGAGAGGGTCAGCGAACGGAGTGACGCTGGGGTGAGTCAAAGCGCCAATGCATTTGCGCCAATGCCGCTCGTAGAGTTTACTCACCCGGTCTTTGCTTCGCTCGACCACCCTCTCTTCGCCTGCGGCGGAAAGAGGGGTAAAAAGTATTTCTTAAAAAATAAATTTTTCAAGCCTTCTTTTCCAAATCCTGCAAAATTTGCAGTATGATCTTATTTTGATATTCGAGGTGTGATAGAATCGTTTCTATCTCAAACTCTGCTTTGGTATTTATATTAAGGTCGGCTTCTGCCCTTAGATCGGCTGCCTTTGCCTGTACATTCTGGCCGATCATAATCAGCGGCATTAAAAAAAGCTGTATCATATTTGAGATAAACAGCCAAAGCACAAAGCCGGGGAACGGATCGAACCTTGCTTCTTTTGGCGCAAACATGTTCCATCCAAGCCATATAGCTGTCCATGAAAAAATGATAATAAAAAAGCCCATGCTGCCTACATGGTCGGTTATCCAGCAAGCAATGTTATCCAGGGTAGAAGGTTTAATTTTATCCTTTACCGCCGGTTTTACCAGGGCTAATCTTTTCTTTTTAAACTCTTCGAGAGATATTGGGGCTTTGGTTTCCATGTTTTTTTATGATTTTATCAATAGTTTTCCAATTTAATTTGCCTGATTTAAACAGGTTTAGTGTTGTTATTTAACAAATATATAATTATCAAACTATCCGGGGTAAAATAATAGACATATAATATTTAGCCATCAATGGTTAGTTATGATGACTAAGTTTTTATTTAATTTGCAAAGCAAACTGCTCCCGGTAGCTATCGGGACCACAAACTAACATACTATGGAATTTGGACGTGTAACCCCTGCGGAATTAAATGAAGTTGACTTTACACTTCCGCCTGATCCTGAATTAACAATAAAAACTTTAAAGGCTGCAAAAAACGGACAACCTTTACAGGTACACGTAGGCTGCGCCAAATGGGGACGTAAGGAATGGCTGGGTAAAATCTATCCGCTTAAAACCAAAGAAGCAAGTTTTTTAGATGAGTACGTAAAGCATTTTGACTGCATTGAGTTAAATGCCACGTTCTATAATATTTACGGGCCGGAAACTATTGCCAAATGGAAAGACAAGGCAGCCACAAACCCAGGTTTTAAGTTTTGCCCAAAGTTTGCGCAAAACATTACGCATATACGTCGTTTAAAAAATGCCGAAGAGATAACTACCAAATATTACGAAGGCATTATGGCTTTCGGCGACAACCTGGGGCCATTATTTTTGCAGGTCGGCGATAATTTTACACCAAAAAGCTTTCCTGATTTAAAAGCTTACCTTGAAAATTTACCAAAAGATGTCCCCGTATTTTTAGAGCTGCGGCATAAAGAATGGTTTGCCTCGCCCGAATTTCGTGATCAGATTTTTAACCAACTGCACCAGCTTAATATTGGGGCGGTAATAACTGATGCTTCCGGCCGCAGGGATGTGGTGCATATGGAACTGCCTACACCTCATGCTTTTATCCGTTTTGTGGGCAACAGCCTCCATCCTACCGATTATGCCCGTATTGATGAATGGGTTGAACGCATAAAACAATGGCAGCAAATGGGCCTGCAATCGGTATGGTTTTTTATGCACCAGCACGATGAACGCTATTCGCCCGAGTTAGCGGATTATACGGTTGAACAAATGAATAAACACCTCGGCACACACCTGTTGCGACCGCAATTTATTGACAGGGATAAAGGTCTATTTTGACTAAGATCAAACGGATTTATGGATTTTAGGATGAAGATCCAAAGAAAAATCCTATCATCCTAAAATCCTGAAAATCTTAGTCTATGCCACCATACCCGATACCACATTGATACTCAATGCCAGTATAGCTGTATTAAAGGCAAATGACATCAGTGCATGCATGATACACACGCGGCGTATGCGGCGCGAAGTAATATTTACATCGGATACCTGGAAGGTCATGCCAACAATGAAGGAAAAATAAACAAAATCCAGGTAGTCGGGCTGCTGTCTGCCTGGAAACTGCAGGCCACCAACAGCTTTGGTTTCCCCGTCAGTATCCACATCCGGATCGTAGTATAAATGGGCATACCTTAAAGTGTAAATGGTGTGCAGTAAAAACCACGAGATGATCACAGCGCCGATCGCCAATAAAATGTGTTCATTTTTAGCTGCTTCATTCAGGCCTTTGGTTGATTTTAATAAATATACTATGGCGCCTAAGCTTACAACCGATGCCGTTGTAATAAATGCAAAAAGGAAGGTACGGCTGGAATCCTGCAGCTTCGCAATCTTCCTGACTTCCAATGGGTGGGACGAAAATATAATTATCCAGTTCAATATAATTACAGTCAACGCGCATCCGATCCATACCACCAAAATTAAAGCCGGCGTTTTTATTTTGCCATTCAGCAGGAAAAAGACAATTGCGCTAACTGTTAAAGCCATCATTAGGCGGTAATGGGCATCTAAACGGAAGAAAAATCGCCTATCGGTTTTTATAGTTCTTGACATGGTTTAAAATTAGTACTGTAAGTTTAAAAGATGAATGTAAGTATTAAAAGACAAACCGGAAATCTGAAGCTGAATTTTATTTAACTAATAAACTATTCTTCCACTATTTCAATTACCCGGCCAACCTGGCCATCTTCAAGCCTTACTTTTATACCACGGGAATGATAGGATGAACTGGTAAGCATATCTTTTACGATGCCACGCGTTTTTTTGCCGGAGCGTTGGTCTTTTTTAAGGATGATATCAACTTCCAGGCCGGGGTAAATATCGCTTCGGTTTTGTCCGTTCATGTTATTTTTATGATTTCACAGATTATATATTGATTTCACCGATTGTTATTTAGGATTACACCGATTGTGGGTTGATTTCACCGATTAGGAAACTAAATTATTTATGGCCTTCTCAATCTTCTCAAAATCAAAGCTCTTTATCACCTTATCAAACGCCACCGTTATCTCCTCATTTCCCAAATTGCCAATACTGCCCTCGTGGGTGTGGTTTACCTGTTTATCGGGTTTAAACTCACCTTTTTCAATAGCAGCGCCAACTTGTTTGTAGGCGTCGCGGAATGGAGTGCCGCTTAATACAAGGTGGTTAACTTCTTCCACGCTAAACAGGTAGGCATATTTAGGGTCGCTTAAAATATCAGTGTTAACAGTTATGTTTTGCAGCATGAAGGTTGCCATGTGCAGGCAATTTTTTAAATCTGTAAAAGCCGGGAACAATAGTTCTTTTAATAATTGTAGCTCGCGGTGATAGCCGGATGGCAGGTTGGTGGTCATCATGGCCACATCATTTGGCAGGGCCTGTAGGCGGTTGCATTTGCCGCGCATTATCTCCCAAACGTCCGGGTTCTTTTTGTGGGGCATAATGCTGCTGCCGGTGGTTAATGTATCCGGGTAGCTTACAAATGCAAAGTTTTGGCTTAAATATAATGCCTGGTCCATGGCCATTTTAGCCAATGTGGCGGCTATAGATGATAATGCCTGCGCTATAACCCTTTCAGTTTTACCGCGACCCATTTGGGCGTAAACAACGTTATAATTCAGGCTTTCGAAACCTAATAGCTTCGTTGTTAAGGCACGATTGAGCGGGAACGATGAGCCATAGCCTGCTGCCGAGCCTAAGGGATTTTTATTGGTGATCTTCCAGGCGGCCAAAACCATTTCCAGGTCGTCGGCCAAGCTCTCGGCGTAAGCGCCAAACCAAAGGCCGAATGACGACGGCATGGCTACCTGTAAATGCGTATAGCCAGGCAGTAATACATCCTTATGCTTTTCGCTTAACACGATCAACTGGCGAAATAACGTTTCTGTTTCTTCAACTACCTGTTGCAATTCGTGCCTGAAAAATAGTTTCAGGTCAACTAATACCTGGTCGTTGCGCGAGCGGCCGCTGTGTATTTTCTTACCGGCATCGCCGATGCGTTGGGTAAGCAGAAGCTCAACCTGCGAGTGTACGTCTTCAACCTCCGGTTGGATGATAAATTCACCCGCCTCAATATCGCGGTATATGTTTTTTAATTCCTTCTGGACCAATTGCAGGTCCTCTGCACTCATCAAGCCAATTGATTCCAGCATTTGGGTATGCGCCAGTGAGCCAAGCACATCAAAGCCCGCCATTTGCAGGTCAAACTCGCGGTCGCGTCCTACAGTAAAGTCTTCTACTAACTCATTAACGGTTACCGATTTTTGCCAGATTTTTGCCATTGCGCGAATTAAAATTACCCACCGCTATTACAGGGGAATGAACGCCAAACTTACCGTTTTTAGACTAAAACTCGTAAATCAAACAATAGATTCAAGCATTTTGATATAAAGCTCAATACCCTCTCGAATCTCATCCACATAAACAAACTCATCAGCCGTATGCGACCTTGCCGAATCACCGGGTCCAACCTTTAGTGATGGTATATCTAAAAGTGATTGATCCGATGTTGTTGGCGACCCATATGTTGTCCTGCCTAAAGCAATACCTGCTTGTACTATTGGATGCTCTTTATCAATTTTTGATGGCTTTAGCCTGATGGAACGCGGGGTTACATCGCAGGTTACATGCTGGCGGATAATCTCTAAAACTTCTTCATTGCGGTAGGCGTCCGTAACCCGTACATCAACAGTAAAGGTGCAGCTGGCAGGCACGACATTGTGCTGCGATCCTGCATTGATGATAGTAACCGACATCTTCACCGGCCCAAAAACCTCCGATTCTTTCGGGAAACGGAAAGTGCGGAACCATTCAATATCCGTTAGCGCCTTATAGATAGCATTTTCGCCTTCTTCGCGGGCGGCATGGCCTGCTTTGCCGTGGGCAACGCAATCTAAAACCATTAAACCTTTTTCGGCTATAGCCAATTGCATTTGGGTGGGTTCGCCAACAATGCCGAAATCCAGTTGGCCAAGGTCGGGGATAATAAGCTCAAGGCCGTTTGCGCCCGAAATTTCTTCTTCGGCGCTTGTAGCCAGGCAGAAGTTATATTTAAGATTTTCCCTATCGTAAAAATAAAGGAAAACCGATATAAGCGAAACCAAACATCCTCCGGCGTCATTACTGCCAAGGCCGTAGAGTTTGCCATCCTCAATTTTAGCATCAAACGGATCACGCGTATAGCCTGAATTTGGCCTTACGGTATCGTGATGCGAATTAAGCAGTATGGTTGGTTTTGATGCGTCGAAATGTTTATTCCATGCCCAGACATTGTTTAGTTTGCGATGGGTTTTTATGGCTTTTTGTTGTAAAAATTGTTCTATCAGGTCGCCCGTCAGGCTTTCTTCCCGGCTAAATGATGGTATGGCTATTAGTTGCTGCAACAGGCCTACGGCCTGCTGGTAAAGTGTTGCTGTATCAGTCATAAAATGTGCGGCAAAAATATGAAGAATGTTGGAATGTTATAAAGTTTGAATGTTGAAATAGAGAGCAAAATTTACCGACTGCGAAGATATAACTTTGCAACCTTTCAACATTCCAACGTTTCAACAAGAATTAATCCTCAATTTTCGAATATTTCCGGGTATCGCCCATCGTGATATAAAGTATTAATGATAGCGCGACACAAACGGTAACATACCAGTAAAACCATTCCTGGTGGCCGTTATTTTTAAAATCAAGCGCGATATATTCGGCTGTGCCGCCAAATAGGGACACGGCGATGGCATAAGGAAAACCAACACCTAATGCACGTACATTGGCAGGGAAAAGCTCGGCTTTTACCACTGCGTTAATGGAAGTATAGCCGCTGACGATCACCAGCGCGCACATGATAAGGGCGAAAGCAACCCAGGCATCTTTTGTGGCACTCAAGCTGGTTAATATAGGATACGTAGTTAGTGTGGCCAGGATACCGAACCCAATAAGCAGCGGTTTACGCCCAATCCTATCGGACAATAAGCCAAACACGGGTTGTATCAGCATAAAAACAACAAGGGTAAGGGATGATATAAGTGTGGCAGCATTTTTTGAAAACCCGGATGTGTTCACTAAAAACTTTTGCATATAGGTGGTGAAAGTGTAAAATGCTACTGTTCCGCCCACGGTAAGCCCTATTACCACAAGGACAGCTTTTGGATGCTTCGCCAATTCACGAATGGTCCCGCGCGTGGTTCTGGCCTTACCGCCGTCTTGCTCCAGCGAAACTGACTCCTGCAAACTGCGCCGTAAATACATTACTGTTATGGCCAATACTGCACCAATTCCAAAAGGTATGCGCCAGCCCCACTGGTGCAATTGCTGATCGGTTAAAAAAACACGTTGCAATAAAACCAGTACGCCTAACGCAATTAACTGACCCATAATAAGAGTAACGTACTGGAAACTGGAATAAAATCCCCGGTGCTTTTTAGTGGCCATTTCACTGAGGTAAGTGGCGCTGGTGCCGTATTCGCCGCCAACGCTAAGGCCTTGTATAATTCGTGCCAAAACCAATAACAAAGGCGCGGCAACGCCAATTTGCTTATAGCCTGGCGCTACGGCAATAATAAGTGAACCAATACTCATTAACGACACCGACAAGGTAAGCGCTGTTTTACGGCCTTTTTTATCCGCGAAAGCGCCCATTACCCAACCGCCAATAGGTCGCATTAAAAAACCAATGGCGAAAATGCCGGCTGTGTTTAATAATTGAACAGTTTGGTTTTCTTTCGGGAAAAACGCGCCTGAAAAGTATAATGAGAAAGCAGTGTAAACATACCAATCGTACCACTCAACCAAATTGCCCAATGAGCCGCCAACGATTGATTTTATTCTTCCGCCGGTTGTTTGGGATGATGTGGCTATGGTTTGATTTTGCATAATTTTAAAGAAAACGATTTAGAACATATAGAGCAATACTTTCTACACAGTAAACATAAAATCTTTTTTGAAACAATGCCTACCTAATAAATTTAATTATTTTAGCACACTATTCTCATTCAAAAACCCAAATGAACGATAATTTCAGTTTTCTCGCTACACTAAAATCGGACCAGGAACTTCAAAACTGTATAGATAACCGTGAAAAATATATGCCCGAAACGGTAGAAGCAGCAGTGAAAGAATTGCAAAGCAGGGGAGTAATTTTAACAGAAGATGAATTGACAGTTATCGCGGAGGATGTGCAGGCGCGCAGGGATCAATTAAACTCGGGCGCCAATAACTACGGTTTTTTCAGCCGCAACGATAAAATCTACCAGGTTGAAGATCCCGAAGCGCCTTTACTATATTCGAAACGGGCAATACTTGTATTTTCTATATTGTTCAGCGTTGTTTTTGGTTCGGTAATGCTCGCAATCAATGTTGGTAAAGTCCAATCAGCTACAAAAGCTATAATGGTTGTTTTATATGGCTTAGTGTTTACAATAATTCTGGCTGTGGTCGCTCAAAATCTTAACTCCAATACAGGTTTGGCTGTTGTATTTGGTTGTTTAGGCGCCCTATCCATGGAGTATTTATTTTGGAGACCATATATAGGTAATACGACACAATACCGGGTAAAACCCATTTGGATCCCCCTTGTAATTGGGCTGGCGATTGCAATCCCGCTTATAGTTTTAATAATTTATGCAGGAACTCTATAACTGTCAAATAAGAATATGAAAAAACTATTGCTTCTTTCATTCATTACTCAATTGTTGGTTGTGTCGTGCTACGGCCAATCCATTTCTTATGGTAATAACCCCGACGCGGGCAAATACTACAACATCCGCGGCATTAAGATGTATTGTGAAATTTATGGGCAGGGCAAACCGCTTTTAATGATCCACGGCAACGGCGGCAGTATAGCTTCTTTCAGTAAAAACATTCCTTATTTTTCAAAAAAGTATATGGTTATTGTTCCCGATAGCCGGGCGCACGGGAAATCAACCGATACAAAAGATTCGCTCAGTTTTGAGATGATGGCGGATGATTTTAGTGCTTTACTGGATACGCTTCACGTTGCAAAAACGTATGTAATAGGCTGGAGCGATGGCGGTATAAATGCTTTGTTGCTGGCAATGCGCCATCCTGATAAGGTAATTAAGCTGGCTTCAACCGGCGCAAATTTAACGCCAGATTCAACTGCCCTTATCCCCTCGCTATGGAAGGACATGGTGAAACAATACAACGAACAAAAAAGCAAAGTGTGGGCAACCGCCAAAGAGAAAAATACATGGAAGATATTTTTGCTGGATTATTTCCAGCCTAACATCCCCGCAACAGCGTTACATGCCATCAAATGCCCGTCCCTTATTATCTGCGGCGACCATGACCTGATCCCGGTTGAACATACGGCTTTAATCTATCATAATATCCCCGGCGCCTGGCTATGGGTAGTGCCAAATTCAGGACATGGCACACTTATCGAACACACCGACGAGTTTAACGCAAAGGTTAATGAATTTTTTGAACGATAGGTGAGGAAAGAGTCAAGAAGCAAGAGTCAGGACAGGGAAGTAGTCTTAAGCCGAAAGTCTTAAGTAAAGACAATTTATGGCTGCTTTTGACTTAACACCTCTTTTTATTTTTACTTCAGACTCAAGACTTCAGGCTTAAAAAAATTATCCTGCTTTCTGGATGATAACTTCCGGATATTCTCTATAATGCATCTCAATAGCATCGCCAATTTCATCCAGCGGCAGGCTTTCTGCACCAAATCGATGTTCAACGGCTTTCCAAATCCCGAAATCGTTTTTCCTGATAATGTGACAGGTTGCGTAGTTAAATACACTAAAAGTGTAATTATCTGCGCTGTTGCGTATCACCCTGTATGTTTCTTCCTTAATTACAACCTCAAATGCTTCCATATCGTTTAGGCTGCACAAAAGTAACGGTTAAATAACGTCTCCGCAATATTTACAGGGGGGTATTTTAACGGTATTTTTTACCGTGTTTTAACGGTATTCAGCCCCCTCTAAATCTCCCCCGGTTGGGGAGACTTTAGCTTCGCTCGCTTTTTTAAAGGCCCTTCCACCTGGTTGGAGAGGGTTAAGTGGGGCTCTCAACTAATTATTAACCAATTTCAATGCACCTTCCGCATAGCGCATACCGGTATCAGGATATTTGTCAATAATGTTCTGAATATCCTGTAAATCAGCTACGGATAGTTCAATATCAACAGAGGCCGCATTTTCGCGCAGGTATTTTGTTTTTTTTGTGCCGGGGATGGGGATAATATCTTCGCCTTGCGCCAATACCCATGCAAGGGCCAACTGCGCGGGCGTGCAGTTTTTTTGTGATGCCACACCGGCAAAGGCACTTGCCAGTTGCCGGTTATTTTCTTTATAAGTATCGCTAAAGCGTGGCAGGGTTTTACGGAAATCGCCACTGCCCAGTTCATCAACATTGAGTGTATTGGTGATCAATCCACGTGAAAGTGGGCTAAAGGGGACAAGAGAAATACCTAATTCGCGGCATACGGGCAGTATTTCTGCCTCTACATCGCGGGTGAGCAGCGAATACTCGCTTTGCAGGGCAGCAATAGGGTGTACGGCATGTGCTTTCCGGATAGACGCGGCTGATGCTTCCGATAGACCCAGGTAGCGTACTTTGCCTTCCTTAACAAGTTCTGCCATGGCGCCAACCATATCTTCAACGGGTACATTTGGGTCTATACGGTGTGCATAATAAAGATCAATGGTTTCTATATTTAACCGTTTAAGGCTTTTTTCTACTGCCGTTTTAAGATATGCAGGCGAACCATCAAAATAACTTCCCGGCGCACCGGGGTATGAAGGATCATTTTCTTTTTGCCGGAAGCCAAATTTTGTGGCAATAAAAACCTTATCGCGGTTTGGCGCCAGCACTTTGGCTACCAGTTCTTCGTTTTTGCCGTTTGCATAAACATCGGCAGTATCCCAAAAGTTGATGCCAAGATCAAGCGCAAGGTTTAATGTTGCTATAGATTCTTCATCATTAAAAGTACCATAGCCGTGGTTCATCCCCATGCAGCCTAAGCCAAGTGCCGATAGCTGCTCTCCTGTTTTTCCAAGTTCCCTGAATTTCATAGATAAATGTTTTTACAAATATAAGCGTAATGGCGTTTTGTTATTGTAATATTTACTTGACCTCATTATCGTTTTCATCAAAACGACTTTAGATGTTTAAACACTAATTAATAACTTTTGTTGAATTAAATTCATTTTTTTTAATATATATCTGAATATAATTCTAATATTTATACATTTACAGTATGATTAGCGAAACAGATATCATACTTGATAAAACAGACCTGCACATATTGCGCCTGATGCAGGAAAATGCCCGCATCAGCAATGCCGACCTTGCGCGTGAGCTTGGCATGGCGCCTTCGGGGGTACTGGAACGGGTTAAGAAACTCGAACAAAAAAATGTAATACTTCAATATACCGCCCGCATAAACCCCGATGCCATGCAGCAAAAAATGCTGGCATTTATTTTCATGAAAGCTGCCGATGGGCCCGGATATAATGATACCGCGCTTGAACTGGCCAAAATACCCGAAGTACAGGAAGTGCACCACGTTGCGGGCGATGATTGCTACCTGGTAAAGGTGCGCACTTATGATTCTGCAAGCCTGGTGCACCTTATGCGCAACAGCTTCAGCAAAATACCCAACCTTTTAAGCACCCGCACCACCATAGTGCTCGAAACGGTTAAAGAACAACAACAATTGGTTATACCCGAAAAATAATACATTATGCCTTTAAAATCACAAAAAACTGCGTCGCCCCTCTTGGTAATCATAGCCTTTGCTACAGTTTATCTTGTATGGGGTTCTACTTATTTTTTTATAAGGATAGCTGAGCAGGGTGGTATGCCCCCCTTTTTGCTCGGCGCTATACGGTTTACCACAGCGGGGCTTATATTAATGGGCTGGTGTGTTGTTAAAAAGAAAAAAATATTTGTTTTAAAGGATATTTTAAACGCCGCAGTAACAGGCCTGCTTTTGTTGTTTGTGGGGATAGGCATTGTTATATGGGCAGAAAGAACCATGCCAAGCGGTTTGGTAGCCATACTTGTATCGTCATCGCCAATATGGATTGTATTGCTCGATAAATCACACTGGGCTATAAACCTTAAAAATAAAGCTACAATTATAGGCCTGGTAATTGGTTTTGCCGGGGTGATCCTTTTATTCAGCGAGCAAATTGGCAACCTGTTCAATGGCTCCGGGGCACAATCGAAATTACCATGGATGCTGCTGCTGCTTTTAGGAACGATTGCCTGGTCGGTTGGGTCGCTTTATTCAAAACATAACCCGACCTCTGTGTCCGCTTCGGTCAATACAGCATGGCAGATGATCATTGCTGGTGTTGCTTATATGCCGATGAGCCTCGTGCATGGTGAATTCAATCATCTTAATTTGCATAGTATCCAAATAAATAGCTGGCTTGGCGTGCTATACCTGATAGTTTTCGGCTCCATAGCTGCCTACAGCGCCTATGTTTGGCTGCTACAGGTGCGCCCGGCTACGCAAGTGAGCACCTATGCTTATGTAAACCCGGTAATAGCGGTGATATTGGGCGTGGTGTTTGCCGGTGAGCATATTTCTTTAATACAATTGGGTGGGTTGCTTATTATATTGTGCAGCGTATTGCTTATCAATTTGGCAAAGTACCGGAAGGAGAAGAAGGAGTTAGCGTTAGTGGTCTGAACCGTTGATTAAACTGATTTGATTGATTTCATTGATTGTCTCGTATTTTTTTTGCCATTCACCTAATCAACCACTCACCAATTTAGTCCATTTCCTTTGGCAAGGATCGCGCCGGGGTTTCCCATTTGCCAAATTCATAGAAATCATCTATGCTTATGCTAATCTTGCTGCCTTTGGGGTATTTGCCCTTTGCGTAATTTGTGGCCCTTAAAATCACTTTGTCGCGTTCAATAATAAGTTCTTCATACAAGCCTTTAAATAAAACCTGTCTTACAGTCCATTTGCTGCCAAAGCCTTTGCCTATTTTCACATGTTCGGCATATATTACCACTGTGCCCCTTTTACTTTTGATACCAACCTTTTTCGCGTCGTCCGATGTTAGTTGCGTGCTGCTGGCTAATATTTGAGCCGTATACAATAGCTTGGGTGAGTTATACAGCTCTTCGGGACTGCCATTTTCAACAATTTCGCCTTCTTTTAAAACAATAAGTTCATCGGCCATCGATAGTATTTCGGCCGGGTCATGCGACACCAATACCACTGTTACCCCCCATTCCTTTACAATATACCTTATGTCGTGCTGTAAACCTTCGCGATAAGTAGCGTCAACCTGGTTAAAGGGTTCGTCCAATAACAGCACTTCAGGCTTACTGATCAGTGCCTTTGCAATAGTTACGCGCTGCTTTTCGCCACCGCTCAGTTTGCCGAAGGGTTGGTCTTTAAGCGGCAAAATATCCAGCATGTTTAATGAATCTGTTATTTTTTTCGCTTCATTAAACAACCCGATTTCTGCATTCCTCAAACCCGACCGCACACTATCCCAAACAGTTGCATTCAGGTCCATATCCTGGTTATTTTGGGTTACCAGCCGCATGGCTTCGTGAGCGGGCTGCAACCTTTCTTCGCGCTTTAAAATTCGTTCTTCCTTAAAAAAAACTTCGCCCGAATCAGGTTGTAATAAACCATATAATAAATTTAAAAGGGTTGTTTTCCCGCTGCCGCTTTCGCCAACGATGGCAGTAACTTTCCCTTTGGGGATGAGTATAGTAACATTATTCACACCTGAAGACTTATCGCCAAAATAGTTTTTGGTAACCGATATGGTTTCCAGGATCATTTCATTATGCATATAGTCGTATTTTTATCTGGGTCAAGAAACAAGAATCAAGAGCCAGGACACAAGGATCAAGATAAAAAAGGGATTTGGATTGTCAAAGATAATATCTTCCTATCCTGCCGGGGTCCTTTTTATCGAAATTTTATTGGTTCTTGACTCTTAGTTCTTGATTCTTTGACTTTATATTTCCAAACCTAAACTATAAAAGTTTATCATTAAAAAGAAATATACATTTGGGGTAATTAAATTATATTTAGAGCAACATTTAAAACAAAAAATCAAAAAATATGCATCACGGTAAAACATGGCACGACTCACACAACGATTCATTAAATTTTGGACAGCGCCTGTCCGATAGGGTAGCAAACGGCATGGGTTCATGGCGTTTCATCATCTGGCAAACAATTATTGTAATTATTTGGATGGCTGCAAATGTTGTCGGCTTCATTTATCACTGGGATGTTTATCCTTATATTTTACTCAACCTTGTTTTTAGCACCCAGGCTGCTTACGCGGCCCCCATCATTATGATGGCACAAAACCGGCAAAATGAACGCGACCGGGCACAGGCCGACGCGGATTATAAAACAAATTGCGAGGCTAAAATTGAAATAGAAGAATTACTATCGAAACTAAACTCTATTGAGATAGACAAACTGGATAAAATCCTTGCTATTTTAGAGAAAATGGATAAAAAATAGAAGAAAAGAGTCAAGAATTAAGAGCCAGGAACCAGGATAAAAAGGCACTTGTGTTTCTGCCTTGACTCCTGGTTCTTTGCTCCCGGATCTTTTTCTTCTAACTCTTTTCTCTTACCTTTTTCTTAGCTTTGCAGCCAATGACACATATTGAAGACGCCATTGTTCACGAAGCTGAGGCCGAGATAAAGCCAAAAACGCCAAAACAAAAGTTTTGGAACGTTGTAAAAACGATTTTAAAAATTGCCGTTACTACAACTTTACTCATTTGGGTTTTTAGCAAGGTACCGGTACACCTGCTAAAAGCCAGGCTTTTACATGCCAATTACTGGTGGATGCTGGCTGCCCTTGTATGTGTGCTGCTATCAATGATAGTTTCGGCCTGGCGGTTGTTGAGTTTTTTCAGGTCGATCGGGTTAAAACTCAATGCCAAATACAATTTACGGTTATATTTCCTGGGGCTGTTTTATAATTTTTTGCTGCCGGGTGGCATTGGCGGCGATGGTTATAAAATGTACCTCATCAATAAAACCTATAAAACCCCGCTAAAAAAGTTATTCTGGGCGGTAATGTTCGATAGGTTAAGCGGCCTATGGGCAATCGGGCTTATCACCGTTGCCCTTATCTTCCTGATCCCACAGATCGACGTTCACATTACCATCCCGTTGGGCATATTTGCTGCGGGTTCGGCCATTTACTACTTCGTGGCTTACAAATTCTTTAAGGACTATACCAAATATTTTTTCGAGGCCCATGCGAAAGCACTGTTGCTGCAATCGCTGCAACTGACGGCAATTGTTTGTGTGCTTTTAGGACAGGATTTTACCGGGAAATTTTCACCGTATTTATTATCTTTTTTAATTTCGGCGCTGGCAGCTATCATCCCGATAACTGCAGGCGGTGCCGGTGCGCGCGAAGCTATTTTTACAAAACTTTCGGACGTCTTCCCGATGGATAAAGGCCTGGCGGTGTTTCTGCCTGCATCATTTTATATCATATCACTAATAGTGGCATTATTAGGGGTTTACTACGTGATACGCCCCAGCCGGTTACAGGAAGGGGTGGTTGAGGAAGAAAATGTGAATGGTTGAAGACACGTGAACGGTTGATTGAGTTGGATTAAGTTGATTGAGTTAAAAATTCGTTGGACCAAAAAAATGAGTTTTATTTTACAAACAAAAAACCATTCTCTGAGTCAACCCAATCAACTACTCACCAAAAATCCCTAATTTTACACTTTCTTACAAACCAGTAACTGATTAATGAGCCATTTTAATGATTTCGGCAACCCGCAGGTTGCCGCTTTGCCCGCGCATTTAAAACAATTTATCGTAGATCAGCATTATGAACATTATACGCCCATTGACCATGCGGTATGGCGTTATGTAATGCGGCAGAATTATAGCTACCTTAAGGATGTTGCTTATTATCCATACATTCCCGGCCTGGAAAAAGCAGGTTTAACTATCGAGAAGATACCCCATTTACAGGAAATGAACGATGCGCTTGCCAAAATTGGCTGGGGTGCTGTTACCGTTGATGGTTTTATCCCCCCGGCCGCTTTTATGGAGTACCAGGCTTACCGTGTTTTGGTTATTGCTGCTGATATACGCCAGTTAAAACATATTGAATATACACCAGCTCCGGATATCATCCACGAATCGGCAGGGCATGCACCCATCATCGCCGACAAGGACTATCATGAATATCTTAGCTATTTTGGTTCTATCGGCGCCAAAGCGATGTTTTCGGCCCAGGATTTTGAATTGTATGAAGCCATAAGGGCATTATCCATATTAAAAGAAATGCCCGATGCGGATGAGGCCGAAATAAAAAAAGCAGACGAATTGGTTGCCTATCGCCAGGAAAACATGGGCAAACCGTCCGAAATGTCGCTACTAAGCCGACTGCACTGGTGGACCGTTGAGTATGGCCTTATCGGCACACTCGAAAACCCTAAAATTTATGGGGCAGGTTTATTGTCATCTATTGGCGAAAGTTCGAGCTGCATGGATACTGGTATCAAAAAGTTACCATATACCATCGATGCTGTAAAATACACCTACGACATTACAAAAACACAGCCGCAGCTGTTTGTTACGCCAACGTTTCAAAACCTGATAGATGTGCTCGAAAACTTCGCCAATACCATGGCATTCAGGGTTGGCGGCGGTTATGGACTGCAAAAAGCCATCGACAGTAAAAATACATGTACGGCAGTTTATAGCTCGGGGCTACAGGTATCAGGTACTTTTGCCAGCTTTTTAAAGGATGAAAACAATAACCCTGTGTTTATTAAAACAACAGGCGCTTCGGCATTAGCGATAAATAACAAACAAATAAGCGGGCATGGCAAGGATTATCATCGTGACGGGTTCAGTTCGCCGGTTGGGAAGTTAAAGGGACACGTGACATTATTGGAAAACTTGACGGTACCTGAACTAAATTATTTCGGCATTGAAGAAGGAAAAGAAGCGACGTTAGACTTTGAAAGCGGTATAACAGTTAACGGCCTGGTGAAAAAGATATTTTCGTCCAACGGAAAAACCCAACTTATCACTTTTGATAATTGTACTGTTAAAGATGAAGGCGGTGTGTTATTATTCGACCCTTCGTGGGGTATTTATGACATGGCTGTGGGTGAAAACATCACATCGGTTTTTTGCGGCGCAGCCGATAAGGACGCGTTTGTTGAGATTGCCTATAAATCAAATACCGGTACACACCACACCACCTATGATTTCAACACTTTAGAACTCCATAAGCTATACCAGCAGGTACGCAACCGCAGGCAAAATGGCGGCGATTATGGCTTTTTAGGCAATGTTTGGTTTATGCTGCAAAAAAATCATCATGACGACTGGCTTTGCGCATTAGAGATATTAGAAATACTGGAGCATGAAGAAATTGAACCGCGAGTGGCGGCAGAAATAAGGACATTCCTTCAACAAAAGGCAGCTAATGAGCATGAATATAAAAAACTGATCAGTGACGGATTTTATTTAATAAAGCACCCTGTTGAGCAAAAATTGGTGGTTTAAAGATTATAAATCTATAGACTTCAATATTTTTAGTAATCTTTCTGTGTCTACCGTAGAATGTTCAGATTTGTCATAAATCGATGCTAAATAAACAATTTCATTCTTTAGTAACACGTAAGTAATTACCCGTGCGCCGCCGCTTTTTCCTTTGCCTTTGCTGGATATAGCCAAACGGATTTTAAACAGATTTTTGCCCAAAGGCTCCCCAATAGTTGGTTTTAATTCAAGATCATCAATTAGCGTGGCTAAATCTTTATTTATAGAGGGATATTTATTAACTAAACGTTTTAATTGCTTTTCAAAATCCGGCGTATATCTAACCTCAACGGCCATGGATCAGATTTCTTGCATTTTTTAGTTTCTGGCCACCCTCTGTATCTTCTTTAATAGCTTTAATTGAAGAAGCAAATTCATCGAACAACTGTTCAGTATTTAAACGTTTTTGTATTTCTTCCCAGTCGGCTATAGGGACTAATACGGCTGTTTTCTTTCCTTTTTCGTTGGTAACAACTTGAACACTCATAATACAAAATTAACAGATTAATTTAAAAAAGTATCCTATTTAGCAAAAATTGGTAGTTTAGCCTAATTAAAATTTCAATATAAATTCCTCCGCCTGAAGCGGAGGTTAGGGGGCTTATGAACATCATTATAACAGGCGCAAGCAGCGGCGTGGGATTTGAAGCAGCGCTGGAGCTAATTTTATCGGGTAAACACAAAGTAATAGCATTAGCCCGGTCGCAGGATAAGCTGGAAAAGCTGTTGGAGATAGCACATGGCTTAAACCCGCAGGCAGAGATATATGCACTTGCTTTCGACATTGTGCACGATGACTATACCGACCTACAGCAATTCATAAAAAATAATTTCGATAACCGGGTTGATGTACTGATCAATAACGCAGGCGTACTTATCAATAAACCATTTGTTAAACTAAAGGAAATGGATTTTATTGAAATGCTGCAAAGCAATTTCATTGGCCACGTACGGATGATACAGGGAGTGGTGCATTTAATGCCGCAAGGATCGCATATCGTAAACATTGGCAGTATGGGCGGCTTCCAGGGCAGCGTTAAATTCCCTGGTCTGTCTGCTTATTCGGCAAGTAAGGCCGCATTACATACTTTAACCGAATGCCTGGCGCTTGAACTGGCCGAACAGGAAATAAAAGTAAACTGCCTGGCATTAGGCTCGGCGCAGACGGAAATGTTGGAGCAAGCTTTTCCTGATTATCAGTCGCCGGTTTTGGCTTTTGAAATGGGTAAATATATTGCCGATTTTTCGATAACCGGCCACCGGTTTTTTAACGGAAAGGTTTTGCCGGTGGCTGTAAGCACCCCTTAAAATATTATTTTGTATTGTGCCGATAATATATTTAAATTTATATATCATGATGCTGGCTGTATCAATACTATGAAAATAGATGCAAGGCTTTCTTTTCTCTTCGATCAATCAAACGACTTTTTTTGTGCAATAGACAAGGACGGCGTAGTTTTGCATACAAATAATGCCTTAAGAAAGACGTTGGGATATAATGAACAGGATATAAACGGCAAACATGCCAATGAATTTTCTCACCCTGCCGACCTCGAAAGAAGAAATGGATTACTAAGTAAGTTAATTGCCCAAAAAGAAATCACAGATTATGAGAGCCGCATCAGGGCGAAAAATGGCAGGTATTATAATATTAAGTGGTCATTTGGTTTAAGCCCTGACGAAGATATTGTATACGCTGTGGGTATTAATACAATTTCTGAATTAAATGAGGCTAATAAACCCAGGGTTAATGACAACATCCAGCACATTATCCAAAGCTTTAACGAAGGTTTTTTCATTATCAACAGTAACTGGCAAATCACCTCGTTCAACCCTGCATTCCTGGCTATTACCGGGCTAACTTCGGAGCAGCTTAAAGATAAAAATTTCAGGCAATTGAATACGCTCGGCATATCAGCCGGCGTTATGGCCGAACTCGAAGTAGCTTTCAATAGCAGTGTTGCCAGCCATGTGCAATATTTTAATACTTATTTTAACAGGTGGCTGCGTTTAAACATCTATCCCTATAAAAACGAGGTTACTGTATTGGTAAGGGATATAACCAACACTAAAGTGCAGCAGCTTATTTTGGCGCTCGAAAAAAATGTACTCGAATTAAATGCATCTTCCTCTTATTCATTGTCTCAAACAATTAACGGATTGCTTATAGGCATTGAAGACATATTTCCGGATATGATATGCTCGGTGCTTGAAGTTGATGAGGCCCAGGAAAAAGTTTATCACCTTGCCGCGCCAAGATTACCTACCGAATATTGCGATATTATTAACGGATCGCCGATAGGTCCTAAAACCGGCTCATGCGGTACTTCGGTTTACCACCGCAGCCAGGTTATTGTCAGCAATATTGAAACCGACCCGTTATGGGATGATTACAGGGAATTTGCCCTTCCTTATGGGTTAAAAGCCTGCTGGTCGACCCCTATCATAAGTTCCCACAGCTCGAAGGTATTGGCTACTTTTGCTGTTTATTATACCACAGCACGCGAGCCTAAGGATGATGAGCTGCAAATGATTGAGCGAACGGCAAATATCCTGCGGATATTAATTGAGAATAAAAAGAACCAGGATCATGTAAAAGATCAAAACCTAAGGCTACAGGAAATTGCCTCAATCAGCTCGCACGACCTCAGAAGGCCGGTAGCCACTATCTTAGGCCTGGTTAATTTATTTGATCGCAGGAACCTTGATACCCCATTGAACAGGGAGATAGTAAGCCACCTCGAGATTACTGCCCAGGAACTTGATGCGGTGATACACGCTATAGTTGAGAAAACTGTTTATTTGAATAATGAGGGGTTGTAGGTTAAATCCTCCATATATTAAACAACGCAACTACTTTCTTAAAAACCACCAAAAAATAAAGGTTGTTGAGCAAACATCAGCTATAGCGAAAAAAAACATCCATTTAATATTTTCCGTCCTGCTTTCGGCCATATCTTTATGAAGTTTTATGTTGCCTTCACCCATCTCTTTGCGAAAATTTGAAAGATCATTTCCCATTTCTTTGCGCAAATTTGAAAGATCAACTCCCATTTCTTTGCTCAAATTTGAAAGACCATTGCCCATTTCTTTGCGAACGTTTGCAATATCGTCCTTGGTAGCTAATGTTTTAATGGTTGTTTCGACAGATCGTTCTATTATTTTTTTAAGAATAACAATATTATCGCCAGTGTCGCTCCAACCTGCCCAACCCCAAAAATAAACATCCATTTCATCATATCGCCAATTTTATTGCTAAGATCAAGGTTTACCTTTGCAAGGTCATCCTTCGTTGCTAATGTTTTAATGGTTGCTTCCACGGATCGTTCTGTTTTATTATCAATGTATTTAAACATGGCCTCGGTTGTATCATTACCAAGTTTTTCGGTTAATAGCCTGTATAGTTGGGCTGTTTCTTTTGCTTCTAAGTACATAACAAATATAATGATTTGGTTTTTATTTTTAATTCTTTCGGTTGATTAAGTTGATTGAGTGAGTGGTTGATTAAGGTAAAAAGGTTATCATGACTAACTAACTTAATCAGCTTAATCCAACCCAATCAACCACTCACCTACCCGCAACTACCCCCTGCCACCCAGCTTAATAAATTCATTCACCACTACTTCGCATACATAGCGTTTAATACCGTCTTTATCCGTGTAGTTGCGATTGGTTAGTTTGCCATCAACGGCAATTGAATCACCTTTTTTAAGGTCTTCTTCGGCAAATTTGGCCTGGTTTCCCCATAGCACTAAATTGTGCCATTGGGTGTCGGTCACTTTTTCGCCTTTGTCGTTTTTGTAGCTTTCGCTGGTTGCCAGTGATAAACGGGCCACCTTTTTGTTGCTGTCAAGGTTTCTTACATCTGGGTCCATACCCAGGTTGCCTACAAGGCGTACGCTGTTTCTTAATGAGTTCATGTTGTTAAATTTTAATTATTGTTTTTTTAATTGACGATACAAAGGTGGCAGCAGCAAAATAATTTACCCGGTTAATAACCATTTACAGTCGACAATTTCCGTTTGCAACCGTTTGTAAACGGGTAATATTTTATCTATCTTTAAAAAATGAATGAAGAAAAGGTATGCCTTGATTGCGGCACTGTGCTGCATGGAAGGGCTGATAAAAAATTCTGTAACGACCTTTGCCGCAATAATTATAACAACCAGCTAAACAGCGACAGTTATAACCTGGTGCGTAACGTAAACAACATCCTGCGCCGTAACCGCCGTATACTTGAAGAATTAAATCCCGGCGGGAAAACAAAAACTACCCGCAAAAAGCTGGCTGCAAAAGGGTTTGATTTTGAATACCATACCCGCACCTATCAAACCCAAAACGGCAAAACCTACTATTTTTGTTATGAGTACGGCTATTTGCCGCTTGAAGGCGATGAGGTTTTATTGGTGAAAAGAGAGGCGGAGTGATTTGGGATTTCGGATGTGCGATTTCGGATTTATTTGAGTGTCGGATGTCGGAATTTCGATTTTTCGCGTTGTGTTAATTTTTCAGGGATGCTCAAGAGGGCTTCGCCGTTTCGGAATTATTTGTATTTCCCGTTGGTTCCCAAAGCTATCCCACAGTCAAAATCCGAAATCCAACATCCGAATTCCAAAATTCAAACTATCTTTGCACTCAAATGATTATCCACCAATTTTACGATAAAGGTTTATCGCATGCTTCGTATGCAGTGATCAGGACAGGCAAAATGATCGTCATTGATCCAGCCCGCGACCCTCAGCCCTACTATGATTTTGCCGCTCAGCACGATGCTGATATTGTTGGCGTAATTGAAACGCACCCGCATGCCGATTTTGTAAGTTCACATCTGGAAATACATCAAACTACGGGCGCTGTTATTTATACAAGCAAATTAACCGGCGCAGGCTATCCGCATGAAACGTTCGATGATGGCGATACGATACAATTGAATGACATTAAGCTAAAAGCCATTAATACCCCCGGCCATTCGCCCGATTCGATATGTATTTTGGTGGAAGACGAACATGGCAACGAAAAAGCGATTTTTACAGGCGATACTTTATTTGTAGGTGATGTGGGCCGTCCCGACTTGCGCGAAAATGTGGGTAATATAAATGCAAAAAAAGAAGAACTTGCCCGGCAAATGTATCGCTCAACCCGCGATAAGCTGATGAAACTACCTCACAGCGTTACCGTTTACCCGGCACATGGGCCGGGATCGTTATGCGGAAAAAATATGAGCCCGGACCTTCAAAGCACTATCGGCCGCGAACTGCGTGACAACTATGCATTGCAATTAATGGACGAATTAACTTTTGTGAAAACACTCACCGAAGACCAGCCTTTTATACCAAAATATTTTGGCAGCGATGTGGAGCTTAACAAAAAAGGTGCGCCAGCTTTTCATGATAGCATTGAAAATGTTTTGAGGGCAGATGA
>Ga0207052_10016_pt1 | contig 58295 bp, 55 predicted proteins | sample Alteio_BWMinCont_62_FD_153294 | JGI IMG/M metagenome (GOLD analysis project Ga0207052, IMG submission 153294) | Enriched cells from forest soil in Barre Woods Harvard Forest LTER site, Petersham, Massachusetts, United States -... | ecosystem: Environmental > Terrestrial > Soil > Temperate forest >...
TACAACTTCAACTCACCCCATCCTTCCCTGTACGTCCTGCGGATAAACTGGTTGGCGGGTTCAAAATTGGTTACGCGCATGTTTTCGCCGTCCCATTTAAGGTCAACATAACGGCCGCTGAATTTGTAGCCCTCCATATTGCCGTAAACAGGGTCGTTGCGTTTTATTTTCTCCTGTATGTTAAAGCTCCGCAGCAGCAGGTTGCCCAGCAACACGGTTTCGGTTAGCGGACCGGCATACCCTTCAAAAGGGGAATCTACTTCCATTTTTCCGTAGCCGGCAATAGCGGCGTCAACCCATTGCCACCAGTGGCCGTCCATGCCGCCCTGTATGCGCGGGTATTTCTCGGGCACGTTAACATCCTTATTCAACGCCAGCGGCAACAACCTCGGGTGACTGCCACCCCATCCGCACGAAACTTTGCCCTTTGTGCCAATAAACAGCGTACAGCCTTCAAAATCATTCTCACTCGCAATATCGCCAAGCGCTTCGTTCATATTAACATCCGGGTCAAGCTCCGCAAGGCGTTCGGGGGTTATCCCGCCATCCATCCAGTGCAGGTCGAGGTCTTTGCCGTTTTTTTGTGTGAATTTGAATTTTATCGAACTGGAAACCGGGCCGCTATCGGGATAAATGCCTTCCTTAAAAATGCCGCTGTAAACCGTACTTGCGCTGCCCGATACATCGGTAGGGTAGCCCAGACCGAGCAGCTTAAACGGCGGCCCCATAATATGGCAGCCCATATCGCCGAGGGCGCCGGTGCCAAACTGCCACCAGCCGCGCCAGTTAAAGGGCACCAGGTTTTCTATGTAATCTACGTTTTGTGCGGTGCCCAGCCATAAATCCCACTTAAGTTCCTTTGGTACCGGCGGCTTTGCCGATGGCCAGGGAATACCCTGCGGCCACACTGGGCGGTCGGTCCAGCAATATACTTTTTCAATATCGCCGATAAGGCCCGCCTCAAACCATTCGCGCATGGTGCGCATGCCATCGCAGGAGGCGCCCTGGTCGCCCATTTGGGTAACAACCTGGTATTTTTTTGCAGCTTCGGTCAGTACGCGGGCTTCGTAAATGTCGTGCGTTAAAGGCTTTTGCAGGTACAGGTGTTTTTTTAGTTGCATGGCGCTATAGCCAACAATAGCGTGGTTATGATCAGGGATAGCCACTGTAACGGCATCGAAATTTTTGTTTTCTTTTTCAAACATCTCGCGCCAGTCGTGGTAAAATTTGGCTTTCGGGAATTGTTTCAAACGTTGCATACCCGGCCGTTCGTCCACATCGCACAAAAAAGCAATTTCAGCATTCTTTTTTGGCGCGGTAGCGAAGTGGTGGATATCATTTTCCGCCTCACCGCCCGTGCCTACAGCTGCAATATATAGTTTGTCGCTGGGGGCGGTATATCCCTTGCCGCCCAGCACAAAGCGCGGAACAATGTAAAATCCGGCTGTTGCAATAGCTGATTTCTTTATAAACTCGCCACGGCTGATGTTGTTTTTTTCTTCCATGTACTTATAAATTATTTCATGTGTAGCGGCCTTACTTCAACCGTTTTAAAAAAGACTATATCATTATCACCATGGTTCTGCAATCCGATAAAGCCATAGTTTGGCCGCAGACCGCGGAAAGGTTCATAATCAAACTTACGTTCGGGAACGGGGTCGCCTTCGGTGTAATCGGTCACCAGTTGGCCGTTTACATAAACAATAGTGCGCGGGCCATCGAGGGTAATTTCCATCACGTTCCATTGCGGGCCGGGCCGCCCGGGTTTTGAATGCGGCTTGCTTATGGAATACAGCGACCCGGTGATATGGTATTCGTCCTCGCCCGATGTTTCGGGATGGTTATCAATCTGCACTTCATAGCCATAATACACGGGCATCCAGGCTTCGCGCGGTTCAATGGGTATGCGGATAAAAAAGCCCGAGTTACTGTTCTCTTTTTCCATTTTATAAACAACGCGGATAACGCAGTCGCCAAATTTTTCCTTCTTCCAATAGCACAGCCCCATACCGCCGTGACTGCCTGTCAAGCCGTTTTCAACATAGCGGCTGCCGGGGCCTACCTGTTTCCAGCCATCAAGGTCCTTGCCATTGAACAGTTGCCGCCAGCCGCTGTCGGCCATATTTGGCGTTTTGGTGAAATGGGTGGGCGCTTTTAATTGGTGATGAGAGGTTGGCAGCATTGCGCTGCACAAGGCCAGGGTTAAGAGGCCCATACACAGGCCGGGGCCATTCAGGATAATTCTTTTATTCATGATCAGCAATTTAGATTTGAGACGTGAGATTTGAGTATTGAGATTGAAAAAGCACGCTTTCTCATGTCTCAAATCTCACGCCTCGAATCTCCAAAGGGTTTATAATGGTTGCTTAAAAGTAATGATTAATGTAGGGCACCACAAATTTTTAGATAAAAACACGATAGATATTTATATTGCAACAATTAATGCCGCATAGATGAAACAGGTAACACTTTTATTAGCCGGGCTTTTATTGGGCTTTACATTTTCGGCCAACGGGTATGCCCCTGCTATAATAGCCCGGCCAATCGCGCCTATTGATTCCCTTACAAAAAAAGCCTTGATCAAAGCGTTAGATGCCTTTCTGCTGCAAAAAGAAAACGATAACGATAAAAATAAATTCGTGTTAAAAGAAGACCGGCTGGCAACCTACGCGCTGCTTGATGAGATGAAGGGGGTTGAAAAAAATCCAAAACTTAAAGATATTGGTTATTACAAAGCTTACCTCACCAATATTGTCGATTTAAACAATAATAGTTTTTTAATACAGCTTTCGTACATCGGCATTAATGAAAAAGCGGCCGCACTAAGGGCAAGCTTCAGGTTTATGGCAAAAAAGGCAGATACGCAATTTTACTTTTTTTCGACCTTAAAGCAAAACACCCTCGCCTGGCGGTCAAAAAAAATAAACAATATAAACTTCCACTTTAAAGATACGCTCGACCTGGCGACGGCTAAGGATTATCTTAAGACAGTAAACTCATTTGATAAACGATTAAAATTACCGCCCTTGCCTTTCGAATTTTATTTTTGTGATAATTTCCCCGATGCACTGCAAATTTTAGGTGTGGATTATAAATCAAACCTGAACGGGATAAAATATGATGACATTACATCGCACGACAATAATACCACCCTTGAATTGGATGGCGGCTACACCGACACAAAACGCTTTGATGCGCATGATTTGTGGCACGATAGGCTGCACAGGGTAATGTCGGTAGATGTGATCAACCGCCCGGTTGATGAAGGCTGCGCTTACCTGTATGGCGGCAGCTGGGGCATTAGCTGGCCCGATATATTGGCAACATTTAAAAAATATGCGGCAGACCACCCCAATGCCGACTGGCAAAAACTATACACCGATAATACAAACTTAACCGATGGTGATAAATCCCTGAAAATAGCTTATGCAATAAACGCGCTGATCGTTCAAAAAATTGAGAAAGAAAAAGGCTTCGACCCGGTAATGGTATTACTAAGCTGCGGCAAACACGAGCCCGGCGATGATAATTATTTTACCGCACTGGAAAAAGTAACCGGGATAACAAAGATAGGGTTTAATAGTGCGGTTTGGGGGTTGATTAAAGCGGACTAAGATTTTTAGGATTGAAGGATGTCGGGATTTTTAACCGATTAAATGTTACATTCTAATCCTATCATCTTAAAATCCTACAAATCTTAGTCTCTTTTATAATCGGCATTTTCGGGATGCTTTACATTAAATACCCTTTTATATTCGAGGCTTTTACTTCCAAAATTTATGAGCAATCCAATTGGTAAGTTATATGCTTTTAATAATTGATAGCCTGGGCGAGATGTGAATCGTCAAGGCGTGAGAAAGCTTTTAATTCGACCATAATTTTATCTTCTACAAAAAAGTCGACCCTTCTTGTGCCAATGTCAATTCCATCATAATATATCGTCATTACCATTTCTCTTTTAAATTTTAATCCTTGTTTTCCCATTTCAATTGCCGGTGCCTTTTGATAAATAACTTCCGGGAAACCGCAACCAAGAGTGTTATGAACTTTCATTGCACAGCCAATAATTTTGTGGGTAATATCTTCGTGTAGCATGGACTAAGAATTTAGGATTGAAGGATGACAGGATTTTTAACGGGCTAAATATATTAAACTAATCCTATAAATTATATATCAAGGTTTATAAGGTTAAATAATGAGAGGATTTCGATGGAATAAATATAGTAAACTGATCCTATCATCTTAAAATCCTACAAATCTTAGTACCTTTGCTATCCTCAAATTGGAATTAGAACGATGTTTGAAAATTTATCAGATAAACTCGACAGGGCCTTTAAGGTATTAAAAGGACAGGGTACCATTACTGAAATAAACGTGGCCGAAACCATGAAGGAGATCCGCAAGGCCCTCCTTGATGCCGACGTCAACTATAAAACGGCCAAAGCATTTACTGACGATGTAAGGCAAAAAGCCATTGGCCAGAATGTACTGACTGCCATCTCGCCCGGCCAGTTGCTCACAAAAGTAATGAGCGATGAGTTGACCGAGTTAATGGGTGGCAGCACTGCCGAACTTAATTTAAGCGCTTCGCCAACCATTATATTAATTGCAGGTTTAAACGGCGCAGGTAAAACAACCTTTACCGGCAAGCTTGCCAATTATTTAAAAACACAGAAAAATAAAAAGCCATTATTAATCGCCGACGATATTTACCGTCCGGCAGCTATTGAGCAACTGCAGGTTTTAGGCGGCCAGATAGGCGTACCGGTTTATGCCAATCTTGAATCGAAAGATCCGATAGCTATTGCGAGGGAGGGTATCGCGTTAGCAAAACAAAACGGGAATAATGTAGTCATCATCGATACCGCCGGCCGTCTTTCTATAGATGAGGCCATGATGCGGGAAATTGAGCAGGTAAAAGATGCTGTAAAACCACATGAAATTTTATTTGTGGTGGATGCCATGACAGGCCAGGATGCTGTAAATACCGCCAAAGTATTTAACGACCGTCTTGATTTTACCGGCGTTGTATTGACCAAGCTTGATGGCGATACCCGCGGTGGTGCGGCGCTTTCGATAAAATCGGTGGTTAATAAGCCGATAAAATTTATCGGTACCGGCGAAAAAATGGAAGCGCTGGACGTTTTCCACCCCGACCGTATGGCCTCGCGCATTTTGGGCATGGGCGACGTGGTTTCGCTGGTTGAACGTGCACAGCAGCAGTTTGATGAAAAAGAAGCCGCCGAGTTGCAAAAGAAGATCCGCAAAAACAAATTCGACTTCAACGATTTTTACAGCCAGATACAGCAGATCAAGAAAATGGGTAACATGAAGGACCTGATGGGCATGATACCCGGCGTTGGCAAAATGATGAAGGATGTTGAGGTGGATGATAATGCGTTTAAAGCCATCGAAGCGATAATTCAATCGATGACACCTTACGAAAAAGGCAATCCTGATACCATTAACCAAAGCCGGCGCAACCGTATAGCCAAAGGCTCGGGCACAAACCTTACTGAAGTTAACCGCCTGATAAAACAGTTTGAAGATATGCGCAAGGTGATGAAACAAATGAGCAACCCTGCCGCCATGGCTAATATGATGCGCAGAATGCCGCGGTAGGGGGATTTCGGAATTACGATTTACGACCCGATAGCTATCGGGTTCGGACTTGCAATAGGGGTTTTCTTTCAATGCGATCCTGAAAATGGTAATATTTTCATCGACATTACGGTTTTTGGGTGAGTCTCGTTAAGAAATATCTTTGAACTCCCTATTAAATTGCACTGTATCTGTTATCCTGTAATTTACCTGTCTATTATGAAAAATAAAACCTTCTTATTCCTAATCAGCATAATTAGCTTATCACGACTATCCACCATTGTGCACGCTATGTCAAATACGATTATAAGTGTTGAGACGACCCACACAGACATAAATTTTATAGATATTCATGGAAAGGGTTTTTTCTGGTACGGATCTTACGGTTTAAATACGAAATTTATCCAATTCCAATATGAAAATCATCGACACGGATGGGCCAGGATAATATTTTATCCGAAAAACTTAAAGGAAAAGAGTAAACTTGATTCAATGAACAAAGTTGACCGAACTGATGGCCATTGGATTCGGCTATATGTCATGAAAAACAGTAGTAAATTTGATATTTGGGTGGTTTTTGTAGATAAGGCTTACGATAAAGATAAACCGGATGCTGGTGATATAACTGTATATGAGCCAACATATCCCTGCAAAGCCGAACTTTTTAAAATGGATAAAAACAAATGGAGATTTGTGAAATCAACTAAAATAATTAAAGGCGGGGGCCAATTTAATATGTTTCCGATAATAAAATATTAGGTTGCCAATTTGGAAAGTCCTTACGAGAGCTAAGCCTTTGTGATAGCCTTGGTATAGTATCTACAATGTGTGACTGCGTTTGCAGCTTAATCCAAAATGTTCACAAAAAACCCCGGGCACTACTCCGGGGTTGAGATAAACTATATAACTGAAACTAAAACACCGTTTGATGAGCTAAAAGCTGAAAGACCAAAGCCTAAAGCTTTTTGCTGCTGTCTTAGCTTTTCGCTTTCTGCTTAAAGCTTTTTGCTGCTGTCTTAGCTTTTTGCTTTCCGCTTTAAGCTTTCCGCTTCTCAAGAGCATCCCATCGAATTGCCGCAATTCAGACATTTATAACAAGTACCCGACCGAAGCGTAGTATGCCCGCAAACATTACATGCCGGCGCATCACTTTGCACACCCATACTCAAATCAACACTATATTTTTTCTGACTACTGCTACTATCAACTGCTACCGGCTTACTAACCGGTTCATATATATTGCTTTCATCAGTATTAAAGTCGCTGTCGTCCATCTGTGGGTTGCCGGTAATGCCTTTTTGCTCGGTGATCACGTGTACCAGATCGGTGCGGTTTTGGTATTCGTAGCCAAGCATCCTGAAAATATAATCGATGATACTTGTGGCGCTTTTTATATTGGCATGGCCAACGACCATCCCGGCGGGCTCAAAACGGGTGAAAGTAAATTTCTCCACATATTCTTCCAGTGGCACACCATATTGCAGGCCAACCGACACCGCTATAGCAAAACAGTTCATGAGCGAGCGGAAGGTTGCACCTTCTTTGTGCATATCCACAAATATTTCGCCTAAGGTGCCATCCTCATATTCGCCTGTACGTACAAACACGGTTTGGCCGTCGATCATTGCTTTTTGGGTATAGCCACGGCGTTTAAAGGGTAAACTCTTCTTTTGCACCACCCGCGAAAGCTGGCGCATAAAGTTGGTGTCCTTTGACTTTTCCATAATGGCTATTGCAGCTTCTATTACCTGTTCCGAGGTTAGGTCGCTCAATTTTACATTGGCCGCTTCGCCTAAAACTTCCTCAACAGTCTCTAATTTTTCTTCCGAAACCGCTTCTTTTTCTTCCTTCACATCCGATTTTGTGGACAGCGGCTGCGAAAGTTTACAGCCATCCCTGTAAAGGGCATTTGCTTTTAAACCAAGTTTCCACGATAGCTCGTAACAATCTTTTATCTCATCAACAACCGCCTCATTTGGCAGGTTGATTGTTTTTGAAATGGCGCCCGATAGAAACGGTTGTGCCGCCGCCATCATTTTGATATGACCATGGGCGTGTATAAAACGTTCGCCTTTGGCGCCACATTTATTGGCGCAATCAAATATGGGGTAATGTTCTTTTTTTAGATAAGGCGCCCCCTCAATGGTCATGGTACCACAGATGTACTCATTAGCCTCCGCGATCTCTGCGCGATTGAAGCCTAATGCCCGCAATACGTTAAAATCCGGCGCGTTGTATTGTTCAGCAGTAATGCCGATGCGTTTAAGGCAATCTTCGCCAAGCGTCCAGATATTGAACGAAAAGCTGATCTCGAAAGCGGCAGCCAATCCCGAATCTATTTTTTCAAGCTCATCATAGGTTAAGCCTTTGGCTTTTAGCGTATCGAAATTAATATGCGGCGCGCCTTTTAATGTTGCAGCGCCCTTTGCATAATTTATAATGGTATTAACTTCATGCTCGGTATAGCCCAAATTGCTCAATGCTTCGGGCACAGCCTGGTTAATGATCTTAAAATAGCCCCCGCCCGATAGTTTTTTAAATTTTACCAGCGCAAAATCAGGCTCGATGCCGGTAGTATCGCAGTCCATTACTAAGCCAATGGTTCCGGTCGGTGCTATAACGGTTGTTTGCGCGTTGCGATAACCATATTTTTCACCCATTTCAACGGCTTTGTCCCAGGCGTTGCAGGCTGCCGAAAGTAAATAATCTGGGCAATCGGCCTGTTGAATTCCCGGCGGCTTAATTTCCAGGCTTTCGTAGTTTTCGGTAGAGTTATAGGCTGCGTAACGGTGGTTGCGCATTACGCGCAGCATATGCTGTTTATTTTCTTCGTAACGCTTGAATGTTCCCAACTCGCGGGCCATTTCGGCTGAGGTTGCATAAGCGGTACCCGTCATGATAGCGGTAATAGCCCCGCCGATAGCGCGGGCTTTTTTACTGTCGTATGGGATGCCGTTCACCATTAAGGCCGAGCCAAGGTTAGCGTAGCCTAAACCAAGCGTGCGGTAATCATAAGATAGCTGCGCCACTTCTTTTGACGGGAATTGCGCCATCAATACGGATATTTCCAATACAATTGTCCAGACCCGGCAGGTATGTTCAAAACCTTTTACATCAAATACCCGGGTTTTCGGGTCGAAGAAATGCGCCAGGTTAATGGATGCCAGGTTACAGGCCGTATTATCCAGAAACATATATTCCGAACACGGATTTGATGCGTTGATACGCCCGCCTTCGGGACAGGTATGCCATTCGTTGATGGTGCTGTCAAATTGCACACCGGGATCGGCGCAGGCCCAGGCAGCAAAAGCAATATCGTCCCATAGTTTTTGTGCCGCCACTGATTTAACAGCTTTCCCCGACATGCGACTTGTCAGTTCCCACGGTTTCCCATCCTGCAATGCCCTAAAAAAAGCATTTGGTATGCGAACAGAGTTATTAGAATTTTGACCGGATACGGTTTGGTATGCTTCCCCTTCGTAATCCGACGAATAACCGGCTGCTATCAAAGCAGCTACTTTTTTCTCTTCTTCAACCTTCCAATTAATAAAACTTTCAATTTCGGGATGGTCAAGGTCAAGACAAACCATTTTGGCTGCCCGGCGTGTAGTCCCACCAGATTTTATGGCGCCCGCCGCACGGTCGCCTATTTTTAAAAACGACATCAAGCCGGAGGAATAGCCGCCGCCCGATAATTTTTCACTCGCACCCCTGATCTTCGAGAAATTTGTGCCTACGCCCGATCCATATTTAAATATCCTGGCCTCACGCACCCAAAGGTCCATTACGCCACCGTCGTTAACCAAATCGTCCTCAACCGAAAGGATAAAGCACGCATGCGGCTGCGGGCGCTCATACGCCGAAGTGGATTTGCTCAGCACTTCCGTTACCGGGTCAACATAATAATGCCCCTGCGGCTTCCCTGTAATGTTGTACGATGAATACAAGCCCGTGTTAAACCATTGCGGCGAGTTTGGCGCTGCCAGTTGCCCGGTAATGGTATAAACTATCTCATCATAAAATATATTGGCATCCTGCTGCGAAGCAAAATAGCCGTAACGCATCCCCCAATCTTTCCAGCAATTGGCCATACGGTGGGCAACCTGTTTAATGCTTTTTTCGGAACCCATTGTGCCATCAGCCAAAGGCACACCGGCTTTACGAAAGTACTTTTGCGCCAAAATATCAGTAGCCACCTGCGACCACGCAGCAGGCACTTCCACATCATTCATCTCAAACACGGCATCACCCGATGGATTTCGGATAACCGATGAGCGTTTTTCGTATTTAAAAAGGTCAAATACATCAATCCCTTCCTTGCTGAAATACCTGGCAACTTTTAAGCCTTTGCCGTTCAGCGCCTTTTCTTTTTTTGTTATGCTTTTTCCCATAGTAGTATGTATTATAAGTTATCACCGTGTTAAAAAATCCGTTGAGGGGTTTTTAAGTAAATCTATTATTCTGTAAAATATGATACTATTCAGAGTTTTCAACACATGGTGGAGAAGGTGCCTGCATTATGCATCCGGGCTTTTAATTAGGTGGGTTATAGTGGCTTGAGGGTGTGGAAAATGAACTAAGCGAAGGGCGATTGAAAGATTCTACTGGCCTTTTTGTTTAGCAAGGCATGACTGTTAAAATGATGAAAAAAACTTACGCCTTTATCCGCTATATTTGATAATTAATAAACGCACCGCCATGAAAAAACTCCTCTTTATCGCTTCGCTAACGCTGATAACCATTGCAGCCAAAGCGCAGCTATCAACCACCCCAACCATTAAACCAACCGACACAGCCAAATTGTATAACCCCGCCGCAGATGCAAAAGCCGATATTGCCAATGCAGTTAAAAGGGCAGCGGCCGAACATAAAAACGTTTTTCTGCAAATTGGGGGCAACTGGTGTACCTGGTGCCTGTATTTTAACGACCTGGTGAGCAAGGATGCTGAACTGCATAAGTACCTGTCCGACAATTACGTGGTAGTACACGTTAATTACAGCAAGGAAAACCTGAACGAAAAGGTTTTGGCAAGCCTGGGTTACCCGCAACGCTTTGGGTTCCCGGTTTTTGTGATACTGGACGATAAAGGCAACCGCCTGCACACCCAAAACTCAGAGTACCTTGAAGAGGGCCGTGGCCACAGTAAGAAAAAAGTGATGGAGTTTTTTGAATCGTGGTCGCCCGCGGCTATTGACCCTAAAACTTACCAAAAAACAAAATAATATTAAACTTTCAATCGTTTTATATGTCCTAAGATGAAGATTGACAAAAAAATTAAGGATATGAAAACGATGAGAATATTTTGGGATTATTATTTTGCCAACGACGACAAATTATTTGCAAGGGCCTGCGGGGCGGGGGTATATTAGGTGTTGAAAGGTTGTAACGTTTAAAAGTTGTAATGTTTTAACTGGACATTTTAACCTTCCAACATTACAACTTTTAAACATTACAACACTTATTCGATAACAGTTACTTTCAGCATATTTGTTTTTGCCTTTTTTGAGATCGGTACCGATGCCGTATTTATTACAACGTCGCCATCCTGTACCAGGTTAGCCTCTTTTAAAATAGCATTTACATCGCTTATGGTTTCATCTGTGCTTTCAAGCTTGTCGTAATAAAAGGTTTTTACGCCCCAAAGCAGGCTCAATGCATTTAACAGGTGCTTATTTGCTGTAAATATATATGTGCTGGCTTTAGGCCTGTAGCTTGATATTTCGAAGGCAGTGTAGCCCGACGTAGTCATAGAAACTATACCAACCGCATTGGTATGTTCGGCAAGGTAAACAGCCGAACCGCAAACGGCATCGCTCAGGTAATTTACTGATGAACTGTCGGTGTTTGATTCTTTATTGCTGTTGAACGGATAGCCATTTTCTTCTACGTTCCTCACAATTTTTGCCATTGTTTCAATAACAATAACTGGGAATTCGCCAACTGATGTTTCGCCGCTCAGCATTACTGCATCTGCGCCGTCAAGTACCGAGTTAGCTACGTCATTTACCTCGGCACGTGTAGGGCGCGGGGTAGTGATCATTGATTCCAACATCTGGGTGGCAACAATCACCGGCTTCGATGCTTCACGGCATTTACGGGCAATCATTTTTTGCAGCATCGGCACTTCTTCCAATGGCATTTCAACGCCAAGGTCACCACGGGCAACCATTACGCCGTCGGTTGCTGCTATAATTTCATCAATATTATCAATGGCTTCAGGTTTTTCAACTTTGGCAATTACTTTGGCGGCTTTACCACTTTCCGCAATGATGCGTTTAAGTTCGATAATATCCTGGCCCGTACGTACAAATGAAAGGCCTATCCAATCAACATCCCAATCCAGCGCATATTTAAGGTTTTCAAGATCTTCTTCGGTTAAGCTTGGGATAGATACTTTGGTATTTGGCAGGTTAACACCTTTGCGACTGGTCAATATCCCGCCATGCACTACTTCGCACACTACCGTATCCTGCCTGTTGGTATCAATAACCCTCATCTGTATCTTTCCGTCATCCAGCAAAATAATTTCGTCCGGCTGCACATCCTGCGGAAAGGTTTCATAGGTTATGTATATGCCGTTCTCACTGCCAATGCACTCATGGGTAGTAATATTAATCCGCGAACCATTAACGAGGTGTATACCGCCATCTTTTACCAATCCTATACGGATTTTTGGCCCCTGCAGGTCGGCTAATATGCCTACATTGGTTTTATATTCGTCATTAATTTCGCGGATAGTGTCTATCACTGCCTTATGGTCCTGCGCTTTTCCATGCGAAAAATTAAGGCGGCAAATATTTACGCCAGCCCTTATCATGGCTAACAAAACATCTTTTTTTGCCGAAGCGGGCCCCATTGTGGCAACAATTTTAGTTCGGTTATAATTTAATTTCATAATTTCTGGTTAAAAACGGCTTATCGTGGCTTTATTAGTGTAACGATTACACTTCAAAAATTTGCGCTAAAATAAGAGATTTTTCACGTGATTTTATTTTTTTAGGATCAATCTTTACGGCAGCTACAATTTCGGCTACTTTATTTAACGATGAAACAAGGTTATCAAGCTCATTTTCATCGATATTATTTTTTGTCATTAAAAAATAATCCGCTTTTCGCATTTCAGGCAGTAAATACCCGTCGGAACCCTTATTTGCTATAAAATAGAAGGTGGACCTGGCCGATTTGGGATTATATTGATACTGCGAAAACGTTGCAAGCGGTTCACCGGCATTAACTTCGGCCTCAAGGTCTTCTGTTTTTGTAAAATTAAAGTTTAAATACTTGTTAATAAGGTAACAAATACGATAGTCTTTCAACGAAGTTGTGACGGCGATGAGAACAAAATCAAGATCGATCTCAAACTTTAAAAATTTCCTGTTCAAAATCATTACTTTAGCACCGGTAAAAGTACAATTCGAAACTCTTTGAATAAAATTTTGTTGCAGATAATGCAAAAGTTTTTAGATTTGATAATTAACAGAATTTATTTTTCCTTTGCACAAAATTTTTATTAATCATTAAACTATAAGACTATGTCTGATATCGCTTCAAGAGTAAAAGCTATTATCGTTGAAAAATTAGGTGTTGACGAAAGTGAAGTAACACCCGAAGCTAGCTTCACCAATGATCTGGGTGCTGACTCGTTGGACACCGTGGAATTAATCATGGAGTTTGAAAAAGAATTTAACGTGGCTATTCCTGATGACCAGGCCGAAACTATCGGTACTGTAGGTCAGGCGGTTGCTTACCTTGAAAAAAACGTTAAATAAAACTCCCCAACATTATTAAATGGAGTTTAAAAGAGTTGTAGTAACCGGGCTTGGAGCACTTACTCCAATTGGCAATAGCGTCCCTGAATATTGGGAATCTTTGATCAATGGAGTGAGTGGCGCTGCCTTGATTAAAAGTTTTGATACCGAAAAGTTCAAGACTAAATTCGCTTGCGAAGTAAAAAACTTTGATGCGGACGGTTTTTTAGGCAGAAAAGATGCCAGGAAACTTGATCCTTTTGTTCAATACGCCTTATTTTCAACCGAAGAAGCCGTAAAAGACGCAGGATTAAATTTCGAAAACCTGGATACCAGCCGCATTGGCGTTATCTGGGGTTCGGGTATCGGAGGTTTAAAAACATTTTTAGACGAGGTAACCAATTTCGCCAGGGGCGATGGCTCTCCCCGTTTTAATCCATTCTTCATACCTAAGATGATAGCAGATATTGCCCCCGGGCATATATCTATCAAATACGGTTTGCGCGGGCCAAACTTTTCAACTGTTTCGGCTTGTGCATCATCAAACAATTCACTTATCGACTCATTTAACTATATCCGCCTGGGTAAAGCTAATATGTTTATAAGTGGTGGCTCCGAAGCGATAATTAATGAAGCCGGTATTGGCGGTTTTAACGCCATGCACGCCTTATCAACCCGTAATGACGATCCAGCTACAGCCTCCAGGCCATTCGACCTTGACCGCGATGGATTTGTTGCAGGTGAAGGCGCCGGTACCATTATTTTGGAAGAACTGGAGCATGCAAAAGCACGCGGTGCAAAAATTTATGCCGAAATGGTTGGCGGCGGCATGAGCGCTGATGCGTATCACATGACCGCTCCGCACCCTGAAGGCCTCGGCGCAGCTTTGGTAATGAAGGCTGCACTTGAAGATGCCGGGATGACCCCTGCCGATATAGATTATGTAAATGTTCACGGCACATCGACCCCAATTGGGGATCCACAGGAAGTAAAAGCTATACAAGAGGCTTTTGGCGAAAATATTTATCGTATAAATATCAGCTCAACCAAGTCAATGACGGGCCACTTATTAGGTGCTGCCGGCGCGGTTGAGGCTATAGCAGCTATTTTAGCTTTAAATAACGATATTGTACCACCAACAATTAATCACTTTACTGACGACCCGGCTTTTGATCCTAAAATAAATTTTACATTCAACAAGGCCCAAAAACGGGTAGTAAGGGTAGCGCAAAGCAATGGTTTCGGTTTTGGGGGCCACAACGCTTCTGTGATATTTAAAAAGTACGAAGATTAATTAAATTGGATGCCTATAAGTCGTTTTTACAAGCTTTATTTATCGCCTAATAGAAAACACGTAAAAGTATTAAAAAATTTACTCGGTTTTGTACCGGGTAATTTGTCGTTGTATAAAATGGCATTCCGCCATAAGTCTGTAGCACAAAACGTAAAAAAAGGGGTAAAGAACAGTAATGAACGCCTCGAATTTTTAGGTGATGCCGTTTTGGGCAGTGTGGTTGCCGAAGTGCTTTTTAAACTATATCCTTACGAAGACGAAGGCTTTTTAACCGAACTGCGTTCGAAAATAGTAAGCCGCGTAAACCTTAACCAGCTTGCCCGCAAACTTGGCTTTGACAAGCTGATAGAGTATGATAACCGCATGCTCAACTCATCAAGGCAGGGTTCATTGCTTGGCGATGCGTTTGAAGCATTGATAGGCGCTATCTACCTTGACAAGGGGTACGACTTTACCCGCAGCTTTTTGGTGAATTATATTATCAAATCGCACATCGATATCCATACTTTGGAGCAAACAGAAACCAATTTTAAAAGCAAACTAATTGAATGGTGCCAGCGCCACAGTAAGGATATTGCTTTTGATCTTGTTGGCAACGAGGACGGAGAAAATACAAAATTATTTACCGTACAGGCCACTGTTGACGGCGAAGTAATGGGCTTGGGTAAAGAATTCAGCAAAAAGAATGCTGAAAAACTTGCTGCCGAAAAGGCCTGTGAAACTTTAGGGATTTAATTGATTGGGGAATTCGGATTTTCGACCCGATAGCTATCGGGTTCGGATTTATGAGAAGAATGCGCTCAACGGGTTAAACCTCAAGGCTTCTGCTTTTCATCCAGCTTTTGCAATGGTGGGGCATTCAAGTGCTCCAAATCAAGATTATCTTTATTTTCGATGTAGTAAGTGTATGATTTTTTAGTTTGTTTTACCAGGTCATAGTCATTCCATCCTTTAAGGTCTTCGAACGATGGGGTATAATACTCCATAAATTTCCTCGCGGTGCTATCGGGGGCATTGGTTACACGCATTACAAACGCTAAATTGTATCTCCTTTGCACTTCGGCATATTGGAGTTCTTCCTTTGTAAAGGCCTTAAAACGTTTGGCCTCTCCCGGCGTTTTCCCAAAAAGCTCGTATAATCCCGTTAACGGTGACGTTAAAAACGATAAAGCCGGTGGCTTGCCGTCATAAAAAGTGCCTTGTTTTTTATAATCTGCCATTGCTTCGTTCAACTCTTCCTTTTTGGTTTGCCCTTGCACGGTAACGGTTGCCAGGTGGGTGATCGGCTGCATATAAACCGGCATATCACTACCGTTTATGATAACAATTTTTTGATCGGTATAATCTGATTTAGTAAAAAGCAGGGTATCGCCGACGGCTCCCTTAACCGTAAACCAGCCAAGCTCATCGCTCATCATTATATCCTTGCTCTTTAAATTGGTGATCAGCACCTGCGAAATTCTTTCGGCGCTAAGCTTTTTTGATACCACGCCGTGTATAGTCAATACCTGTTGCCCGGAAACTTTTACGGCCAGGCAAAAAAATAGCATCAATAAAATAACAGGACTAAAACGCATCAAAGAATTTAACGATGTAAACTTAATTATTGTATTTGATTGCAAATGTAAAAAAATGTTAAAGAGAAGTCGGAAAGTCAGTAAAGTCCGGAAGTCGGAAAGTAGAATGGATTGATAGTAAAAGAATCTAAATTTTTCACTTTTTCTTTCGGACTTCCGGACTTTCCCGACTTTCAGACTAAAACCCTATCTTTGCGCATGATAAAATCAATGACAGGCTACGGAACTGCCAGTTTTGACTCAGGAAGCACAAAGTATACTGTTGAAATAAAATCCCTTAACAGTAAGTTTTTAGAGTTATCGCTGCGCCTGCCAAAATCTTTTACCGAAAAAGAATTCCAGGTGCGCAATGAGTGCAATAAGCAAATTGAGCGCGGCAAGGTCAACCTGTCTTTCAATGTTGAAAAGGCAAATACAACTTCAAACGCCGCCGGAATTGATAAAGAGCTGCTTAAACACTACTATGAACAGCTAAAAGCGGTAAGCGCCGATCTTAATGAGCCATCAAACAATCTTTTGCAGCTTGCCCTTAGTTTACCCGAAGTGGTGAAATACGATGAAGAAACCGTGTCGGAGGAAGAATGGAAAACCGCTGAAAGAACCTTTCACCAGGCTTTGGCCGCTTTCCAGCAATTCAGAGTTGATGAGGGGAACGTGCTGGAGCAGGATGTAAAAATGCGTATCGGCATTATCCTGAAAAACCTGGAACTTGTAGAGCTGGAAGAACCCAAACGCGTACCAATTATCAGGGAGCGGCTTGATCAGTTTTTAAGCGAGGCCGTAGGCCGCGAGGCTATCGACCAAAACCGTTTTGAACAGGAACTGATCTATTTTATAGATAAACTCGATATTACTGAAGAAAAGATACGCCTGAAAGCCCATTGCGATTATTTTGTTGAAACACTGAAAAGCGCTGATGCAAATGGCAAAAAACTCGGCTTTATTTCCCAGGAAATTGGCCGCGAAATAAATACCCTCGGCTCAAAGGCCAACGATGCCAACATGCAGAAACTGGTAGTGGGCATGAAAGAAGAATTAGAAAAGATTAAGGAACAGCTATTGAATGTGTTGTAATGTTGGAAAGTTGTGATGTTGAAAGGTTGTTATCAACCTTCAAAATAACATTGCAACTTTCCAACCTTTCAACATTACAACAAAAGAATGCAAAACGGAAAACTCATCATATTCTCAGCGCCATCAGGGGCGGGTAAAACTACCATAGTGCAACACCTGCTTACTAAAATACCTGAGCTTGAGTTTTCTATTTCGGCAACTACCCGTAAGCCGCGCGGCGATGAGAAACATGGCAAAGACTACTATTTCATTAGCAAAGAGGAGTTTTTACACCGCATTGCACGAAAACAATTTGTCGAATTTGAAGAAGTGTATTCCGGCACCTTTTATGGCACCTTACGCACAGAAATTGAGCGGATATGGGAAAACGGCAAAACTGTAATATTTGATATCGACGTTGAAGGTGGCCTGCACCTTAAACGTAAATACGATGGGCAGGCGCTGGCCATATTTGTACAACCGCCTTCGCTGGAGGTATTGAAAGAGCGTTTAACCGGCAGAGGTACTGATTCTCACGAGAAACTACAGGAACGCTTTAAAAAAGCAGAAAAAGAATTGAATTATGCCCCGCAATTTGATATTATCCTAAAAAATCACGATCTTCAAACGGCGTGCAGCGAAGCGGAGGAGTTGGTGCGTCAGTTCATGGCTCATAGTTCATAGTTCATGGACGAAAGTCTGTAGCTTTTTACTCGAAAGCCATCGAATATTAACAGTTTGATAATATTTTTCTTCTAAATGAAAATTTCGTGTTATCCACTACTTTTTTTACTATGAACTATGAACCATCAACTATGAACTAAAAAATGAAGATAGGTTTACTATTCGGTTCATTTAATCCAATACATGTTGGCCATTTAATTATAGCAAATTATATGGCCAATTATACCGCGCTTGATAAAGTGTGGTTGGTGGTATCGCCCCAAAACCCGCTAAAAAAATATGGCGACCTTATAAATACTTACGACCGCCTTGAAATGGCCAAGCTGGCTACCGACAACTCTACCAAACTTGAGGTTAGCGACGTTGAACTGAAGCTGCCCCAGCCGTCCTACACCATCGATACCCTTACCCATTTAAAAGAAAAATACCCGCAGCATGAATTTGCGCTTATTATGGGATCGGATAACCTGGTATCATTACCCAAATGGAAAAATTATAAATTGATTTTAAGGGATTATCAAATATACGTTTACCCCCGCCCTGGTTATGAAAATACCGAGCTGGCAACCCATCCATCTGTAACCATAACCATGACACCGATGATGGAACTGTCTGCAACTTTCATCCGCAATTCCATCGCGCAGAAAAAAAATGTGCAATATTTTGTGCCGGATGTGGTTTTGGAATTTATTGATGCGAAGCATCTTTACAGGTAGTTGATTGAGTTGACTAAGTGAGCAGTTGATTAAGTTAACGAATTGCTAACTCAATCAACCCAATCTAACTTAATCAACTACTCACTAATCTTTCACCTAAATTCCCCTTATCTTTACCTCCGTGAGCGAAAAAACCATCTTGAAACTGCAACTGCCGACCGATCCGCTTTGGGTTAAAAACGTAGTGGAAAGCAATATTGAAGAACTTTTGACCGACCATGCCTTTTGCGAACAGAAAGCGGCCAGCAATGCTATAACCCTAATCGTCCAAAATCCAAACTTATCCGACCTGGTACAGGAAATGACAGCATTGGTGATGGAAGAAATGGATCATTTTAAGCGTGTACACCAAATAATTTTGGATAGGGGTTATGTATTAGGCCGCGAGCGCAAGGATAATTATGTAAACGAACTGCGCAAATTTATCATTATCGGCGGCGGCCGTACCGAACAACTGGTTGACCGTCTGCTGTTTTCGGCAATGATAGAAGCCCGCAGTTGCGAACGGTTTAAGGTATTATCTGAAAATATTAATGACGAAAAACTATCCGTCTTTTATCATGAACTGATGATCAGTGAGGCTACCCATTATTCTATGTTCATCCGATTGGCAAAAAAATACGCCGGCGATATCGATGTAGATAAGCGCTGGAAACAATATCTGGAATATGAAGCGCAGGTAGTGAAAAACTACGGAAAAGCGGAGACGATACACGGTTAGCTCATAGTTCATAGCTCATAGTTCATAGCAAAAATGCAGCTACTATGGTCCATGAGCTATGAACCATGAACTACTCCCACAATATTCCTCAAATAATTATCCATCAACCCCATATCAACCTTATCATTTATAAAGCCGATATGCATATCCGGCCGTACGATGATTGATTTTGCCTGGGATTTCCCTATCTCAAATGCATCAAAAATATGCCGGTTTTTGGATGATGGCGGCAGATAAAAAAAATTGAGTATTGCCGGATAGGTTTGGGTAATCCATTTGGCAAGGGTAAAAAGGTCTGTTTCATTAAGCTTTCCTAAAACGATGAGGACAAAACCTGGTTTGGTACACCATTCATGCAGGTCGGTTTCTTCTTGTTTTTTCTCATCAAATACTTTTAAATAAGGCAGCCTGTCGCCGGCTTTTATTTTAGTGACCTGGCTCATGTGCAGGTTTATATGGCTATCCCGGTAACTTATACCAATTTGTGAGACCCGCTTAAAAAACTCTTCCTTTAGCGATTTTTTACCCCAAACCCATTTCAATAGCCGCGGCATTATCCATTTTTTAAATAACCGGGTAAGCCAGCTGTTCGACATCACCATGGTAAAAATACGGTCGGTTGTTTTTAACAAATCTTTAGCAACCGGCATACGTTCGGCCGCATAACTATCTAAAATAGCAGGGTTGATCTGTCCATTTACTACACCCGCCATTTTCCATGCCAGATTATAGGCATCCTGCAAACCGGTGTTCATCCCCTGTGCCCCAACCGGGGAGTGGATATGCGCTGCATCTCCAATTAAAAAACAACGTTGTTCCCTGAATTTATCCGCCATGCGGTGATGAAGGCGATAAATAGTAAACCAATAGTTTTTTACTACCTGTAACTGCAAATTGCAGGCAACATTTAAATGGGGTAGCAGGTCATCAAGCTGCAGGTCTTCTTTGTTATCCAGCACATCCGGCAGGTTGCCAATTATCCGAAAACGATTGGCTTCGGGCATTGGGAAAAAACCGGCCATGCCAACGTTACCTAAAAACAGGTTTACAAAACCATCATCTATTGCATCGTTATCCAGCTCAACATCGGCCAGGTAAAATACATGTTTATAGGTATCCCCTGTAAAATGGATATTTAATTGTTTGCGGACTGCGCTATGTGTGCCATCTGCACCTATCAGCCAATCACTGGTAATAGTTGTTTTTTTATCATTATTCTCAAACAGTGCTTCAACTTGCACATCAGTTTGTTTTATTGAAAGCAGCGTGGTATTCCAGTAAACCGGGCAGCAATTTTTTGTAAGATAATCGAGCAGTAGCCGTTCATTTTTACTTTGCTGGTATAGTTCGATAAACGGGAACAGGGTTTGCCCTTCGCCAACATTGGTTAATGAAAAGCGAGCCGCCTGTTTACCGTTAACATTAAATGATGCTCCCTGTGCTTTTTTGCCACCTTCAATAATGCGGTCAACCACACCCATTTGCCGGTAAATCTCCAGGGAACGGGCCTGTACGCCCAACGCTTTCGATTCGTCGGTAGGCCCCTGTTTACTATCGATAATTACCGGCTGAACACCATACCTGAGCAATTGTGCGGCCATCATCAGGCCCGACGGGCCCGCGCCGATAATAAGCACTTTAGCATGTTCTGCCGGTATGGTCATTTATCACTTGTGAAAAATTAAAAAAATTGCAGGCCGCTTATGCAGCTCGGGCACCTTTTTTTGCCAGTCGGCAATGGTTTTTGTTTGCACAAATTCCGTGGCCGAGGTAAGGTCGCATGCTATACATAACCGCGTTTTAGGGTTTGCAGTTTTTAATATTTCTTCCAGCATCGGGTTATTGCGGAATGGCGTTTCGATAAATATCTGTGTCTGGTTATTTTGTTCGGCATGGCCTTCCAGTTGCCTTATCTTTTTGCTGCGTTCGGCCTTATCAATGGGCAGGTAGCCATGAAAAACAAAGCTTTGCCCGTTGAACCCGGATGCCATCAGCGCCAGTAAAATTGAGCTTGGCCCAACTAACGGCACCACTTTTATACCCATGCGGTGGGCTTTTTCAACAATTTCGGCGCCTGGATCAGCAATACCGGGGCAGCCGGCCTCGCTCATCAGGCCTACATTGCTTCCGGCTTGTAGCCCCTTGAAAAATTCAGCGGTGCCCGCCTCGCGGTTATGTTTGCCGTAATCGTGCATCACCAGCTCGCTTTGTGGTGTTTTCAACCCGGCCTCTTTTAAAAACCTGCGGGCAGTTTTTTCATTCTCAACTATATATTCTTTTATGTTGTTGATGGTTTCAACAAGATACGGCGTAAATGATTTAGCCGCGGCCTCATCAGCGAGCGGTACAGGTATTAAAAAAAGGGTTCCTAAAGGCATATTGCAAAATTGCTGTTTTTTGTTTAATTTAAGCTATTGAAAGGACATTGAAAAAATGAAAGAACTAAGCAAGGATTGGTTTATTGAAGGCTCGATAGATTTTGAGTATAAAAAGTATATCCTGCTCGATTATTTGCAGGAAATAAACCGCTATTTTGATAAAAGCAAACTCTACCCAAACCTTAGCGACCTGATATTTCATTTCAACAACCTTTTGTATTTTAAAAAGAATAAAACCATGCTGCAGCAGGCTTTTCCGCAGCGCCTAACCCAGGCAGATATTGAAGCCGTAAGGCTTACTTACCAAAAAATAGTTGACGACGATAGTTCGATGAAGGAAATAGAAGCAATTATTGCTTACGCCATGCAAAAAATGGACCCGGCCATACAAACCGGTAAGGAAATTTATGATTTTGTTGAAAGTTGCCTCAATATCGATCCGGTTGGGATTGTGCCCTTAATGCCCTATTATGGCTATTTCTCGCTACGCAACGGAAAAGAAAAAACGCATGGCATTTATGAATACCAGGTAACCATATTTGAAAACAAGGACGATAAATACCGTGGCATCAATATCAGCTTTTTAGAAACTTACGAAGAGAGTATCGTTAAAACTCCGGAAGCCATAAAACTCGACTTGATACGCCGCAACAAGTACATGCCAAATCCAGCTGTTTATTACGTGCATAGTGATATAACCTTTCCGCTGGAACAAACCTTATTGCCCGTAGCTAAAAGGTGTTTGGTGAAGTATATTTCAATGGCCGCGTGACACGATTTTTAGGATTTTAATCGATTTATACGATTTTATTTGCAAGGCTCCTTATCCTGTAAATCCCTCAAAATCCTAAAAATCGTGTCAATATCGTATCAGGAAATCCTCTTTTACCTGTCCGGGTTTAAAAAATACAAGTCCAATCCAAAAAAGGTCTATAGTAACTGTAACTTTAGGATGTGCTTTTATTTCGGCCCAGGCTTCTTTCATGCCTTCGCTCCAGTAAATGTCATCGAAAATAAGCATGGTGTTTTCATGCACTTTTGGCAGGCACCATTCAAAATATTTTAGCGTAGCTTCTTTTTGATGGTTGCCATCCACAAAAACAAAGTCGAGCTGCTGTAATTTATTAATAACCGAAGAAAAAGTATCGTCAAAATTTCCTGTTATTAATTCAACATCATCTGATGCGGCTTTTTTAAAAGTTTCCTTTGCAATTGCGGCAGTTTCGGGGCAGCCCTCAAGTGTGTAAACTTTTACATTTGGGGCTGCTTTTTTCAAATACACAGTGGTAATGCCCAGGCATGTGCCCAACTCAATAATATTACGGGGTTGCAAATTTGCTACCAAACGGTATAGCAGTTGCGCCAGCTTTGGCGGCTTTAATGCATTATTGGCTATGGAGCTTATCTTCTTTTGTCGGTTATTATTTACATGCGAGCCGGCGCCAAGGTCGGTTACCGTTATAATCCGATTGTCAATTAATAGTTGTTTGCGCAGGTTTTCAACTTCGGCATATACTTTTTTTGGTTCAAAATCGTAAATTACTTTATCAACCAGCCGGTAAACAAATGGCGAATGTACGCCATGCCGGTTTTTTGCTTTGAAACGGTGTTGCAGATAATCTTTTGCGAACCTTAAATTAAACATGGTTGTAAAATTATATAAACGTTTAGTAATTTAGCGTTATAGCGCATGATAAATCCGACAGAAGTAAATTCATTGATCCGTTTGTTAGATGACCCTGACGGGGAGATATTTGAACACGTGCACCAAAAGTTGTTATCGTTTGGCACGGAGGCCATCGACTACCTCGAGTCTGCGTGGGAGCAAGCTTTTGACCCAATTCAGCAGGAAAGAATAGCTAACCTGGTACATGAGATACAGTTTGGCATCGTAAAAAAGGACCTTCAGCTATGGCACCAAAGCGGCGCTTTCGACTTGCTGCAAGGCGTACTTATCATTAACCGCTACCAATACCCCGATCTTGACGAACAAAAGGTCATTAACCAGGTAGAGGCCATAAAACGTGACATCTGGATACAAATGATGAATGACGCCAGCCCGGCAGAGCAGGTGAAGCTTATTAACCATGTGTTTTACAATATCTATGGCTTTAGCGGCAATACCACCAACCACCGCGACCCACAAAACAGCTACATAAGCCAGGTGCTGGAAACCAAAAAAGGCAGCCAGACATCGCTGGCGATTATTTATTCTATCATCGCCCAAAAATTAGATATTCCGGTATATGGGGTTAACCTGCCTCAGCATTTTATATTGGCGTACCTCGATGAAACCCTGCAAAGTGAATTTGAAGGCGGCATTTTATTTTACATCAATGCTTTTAACAAAGGGTTTATTTTTGGACGCCGGGATGTAGATATGTTTTTAAAACAGCTAAACCTAAAGTTCGATAAACAATTTTATGAGCCCTGCTCAAATACGGAGATTATAAAACGGGTGTTGCGTAATTTGATAAGCGCTTATGAACATTTAGGATCGGCGGAGAAGGTTGGGGAGTTGAATGAACTGCTGGGGATAGTGGATAGGCCAAGCCCCCTCTAAACGGTGAAAAGCTCATGTACATCTAAGTAGTTAGCTATAAATAATCTTTCCCGGCAGGGGAGACTTTAGTTTTCTGGTGATGGTTTATGCCCAATCCTTTTTATTTCCTTATCAAAATCCGATTCAAAGTTTATATCCTGTATAACCCTGAATTTGCCGTAGGCTGCTTCCGCCAATTTTATTGCTACTTCATGGCTTATGTCGCCACCGCCTGTTAGCAGCTGATATTCGTTAAATTGCAGAAAAGCATCCAGGCGGCTTATCCAATCGGCCATTTTCATTGGTACCTGGCGGGATGCCTGTAGTTCGGCGAAATCAAGGTACATGGTAACTACGCGCTCCAATTCTTTAATTTCCTTTTCTATCAGGTAGTTTTTGGCAACGCCGATATCGCTTTTTAATACTTTCCCCGATGGCGAATTTTTCCATGTTTGAAGCCCCATATTGGGCTTATCAGCATCGGCGCGTTCTGCTATAAGCTGTGCTGCTGTTTTGCCGGAGATTGCAAAATGCAGTTTGTTTTGAACCGTTTTAAAGAATTTGCGGGTTATTTCAGCATCATTTTTATAATCTATGCTGCACTGTTCATATATATCGGTTATTTTTAGGTAGAAACGCCTTTCGCTTGCGCGAATCTCGCGGATGCGCTCTAATAATTCATCAAAGTAATCTTTGCCGAATAAATTACCACCTTGTTTCAGGCGCTCATCGTCCATCACAAAGCCTTTTATTATATATTCCTTTAACGTTTTAGTAGCCCAAATACGAAATTGTGTGGCCTGCGCCGAGTTTATCCTGTAGCCGACAGAAATAATAGCATCAAGATTATAAAATTTGGTTTTGTATTTTTTATTATCGGTGGCAGTTACCGAGTAATCCTCGGTAACTGAATTGGCTTCAAGTTCGCCTTCTTTAAATATATTTTTGAGATGTAGTGATATATTATCGGTGGTACAATCAAACAATTGAGCCATTGCCTTTTGCGACAACCAAACCGTTTCATCACCTAAGATTACCTGTATACTGATTTTAGCAGAATCAGAATGGTATAATAGAAAGTTGGCGTTTTTTTCAGGCAGATTATCCATACTTATAACCTATATAGCTTCTACAAAAACCCATTCTCATCCAGCCAGTTTTTTGCCCAATCTATCCATCTGTCCTTGCTTTTAGGGTTAATAAGCCCAAAGCCGTGCCCACCTGCCTCAAAAATGTGCATTTCGGCTTTAACTTTTGCAGCTAACAGGGCATCATAAAACAGCAGGCTGTTTTGTATCGGCACCACATCGTCATCCCCGGCCTGTACCAGTAAAGTTGGCGGGGTATTGGGCGTTATTTGTTTTTCATTGCTATAAAGCCTCAGTAATTCTTCAGACGGCGTTTTCCCTATCAAATTTTCGCGTGAGCCAACGTGAGCCATTGGGCCAAAGGTGATTACCGGGTAAAGCAGTATCATAAAATCGGGGCGAACGCTTATATTGTCTTTATCCTCAATAACCAATTTATCAAAATGAGTGCCCTCGGTAGATGCCAAATGCCCGCCGGCCGAAAAACCGATGATGCCGATTTTATCCGTTTTGATACCCCATTCGGAGGCATGTTTGCGTACCATTAAGACAGCCTGCTGTGCATCCTGTAAAGGGCCGATGGTTTTATCCATCATAATATCGTCGCTCGGCAGGCGGTATTTCACAACAAACGCTGTTACCCCGAATTTATTGAACGCTTTTGCTACCCTGTAGCCTTCCTTATCCATCGACAAGCCCGCATATCCCCCACCAGGATAAATAACTATTGCGGTGCCGTTAGCTGTTCCCTTTTCGGGATAAAACGGCGTGAGCGTAGGTAAACTTACCTTGGTGACCCATTGATCATCCGTCCGTTCGTTTTTTTCTACATAAGATGCCGGGGTCGGTTTTGAATTAGGGATACCGTTGGAGTATAACGGAATAGGGCTTTCCTGCGCGAAAGTTAGGGCGGCAAAGGTCATAAGCGTTAAGGTAAACGAAATTGATCTCATAGTAAGCGGGGCTAAGGGCTTATTAAATAAATGTCGGGACGTCCCGGCAACTGGGGACGTCCCTAATAATTCATTCGAATATAAGAATTAATATCTCTTCAATAATTTGAATACGGGAGACTCCCGGTATTGTGACCCTACACTTGGATAACTTACCCCTTCGGCCCCCCAAATTCCATTAAATAGGATTTTAAAAATTCATCAAGGTCGCCGTCAAGCACTGCCGCAGCATTTGATGTTTCGTGGCCGGTACGCAAATCTTTCACCAGTTTATACGGGTGCAAAACATAATTGCGTATTTGCGATCCCCATTCTATCTTCTTCTTATTGCCCTCAATCATGTTGGTAGCCTCTAAACGCTTGCGCATTTCAGCTTCGTATAGTTGGGATTTTAATAACCTGATGGCATTTTCCTTATTTTGCAGTTGTGAGCGCGATTCCTGGTTTTTTATGATAATGCCCGATGGCTTGTGGTATAAACGTACAGCTGTTTCCACCTTATTTACGTTCTGCCCACCGGCACCGCCCGAGCGAAAAGTCTCAAATTCAATATCTGCGTCTTTTACCTCGATGTCAATGGTATCATCAACCAAGGGGTAAACGTAAACCGAAGCAAATGAAGTGTGCCGTTTGGCGTTTGAATCGAACGGCGAAATACGCACCAGGCGGTGCACGCCGTTTTCGCCTTTTAAATAACCATATGCAAAATCACCCTCAATTTGCAGGGTAACCGTTTTAACGCCTGCTACATCGCCCTCCTGGAAATCCTGCTCGCTTACCTTATGCCCGTTTTTCTCGGCCCACATAATATACATACGCATCAGCATACCAGCCCAGTCGCAGCTTTCGGTGCCGCCGGCGCCCGCTGTAATTTGTAGCACAGCGTTAAACTGGTCTTCTTCGGCCGAGAGCATGTTTTTAAATTCCAGCTCTTCAACTGCTTTAATAGCAGCATTATATTGTTCCTGCATTTCGGCCTCAGTAGCATCGCCGTTTTGAAAAAACTCCAGCATTACGCCGGTATCCTCAACAACAGTAACTACCTTCTGAAATGCGTCTGTCCATATTTTTTTTGTTTTGATAGAGGCCAGTACTTTTTCGGCCTCTTTGGGCTGGTCCCAAAAACCGGGAGAAATGGTTATCTCACTTTCTATTTGCAGGGCATCAAGTTTCTTATCGATGTCAAAGATGCCTCCTCAGGGATGTTACTCTATCCCTTAAATCCTGTACTTGTTCTTTAGTCATTTGGCAAATATATTGATTTGTTGTAAGGTTGAAACGTTGTAAAGTTGAAAAGTTCCGCTCGCCACACTAAAAATCTGCGTTTGCGTTCTTTATAGCGATTGGTTTGAAAACCCATCGCTATCCGTGTTACGCCTGCTAAATGTTAATTATCGAAGTTTAGTTTCACCGATTGATACCGGATATCGTATTCAAAAAATTAAAAAGGGCCGTAAAGCTTTCCTTTACAACCCCTTTTACATTTTATAACTTTTTAAACTTAAAACTCAGGCAACCATCATCTGGTTCACCAGCACACTCAAGTCTGCGCGGTTGCCATTTAATTTGGACAGCAGGTTGCTTAATCCAAAATCTTTATTCTGTGCATTTTTTGATTGTTTAACCAGCTCCTTCATCACCGGGGGTATTAACGCGTTTGCCGTATCCCAGGCTGCGTTAGGCTCAATACCATAGAAGTTATTTAGTTTGTTGGCATATTTGTTCACCATACTTGATACCAGTGAACTGTTATACCCCGAAAACTGAAAATAACTTACGAGGTCTTTCAACCTGCCTGTTTCCATCTGCCCCTTTAAAACTTCGATGATAGAACTCGAAGCTTCGTTGATCACGGCTTCATGATACTTTTCTGGGATCGATGGGTTGTCAATTACTGCCGTCCCGGCGTTATTTTTGACAAGCAAATAAAGTTTTTCAAACATGGCCTTTTGTTTTTATAGTAGATTAACAAAATGATGACAAAAAACTGATTTCTTTATCATCACCGCAAATATATTCAATAATTATTTAAAAAATAAAAAAGATTGGTGGATTATGTTAAAAATATGACAATTTGCTTAGTGTAAAACAAACAATATCCCTAACGTGTTAAAATAACACTAATGGGGTCAAAATTCAGATTTAATACTGACCTAATTATTAAATGTTATTTTTGTAAAAAACTATTCAATTATGCTGCCAAACATCGATTTTACCACCACCAAAGCGTATAAATATTTAACCGATCATTATATCGATATCGTATCAAAAAGCCTGAAGGGCCTGTTTGAAGCTGACGACCAGCGCTTTAAAAAATTCTCGCTTCAATTTGAGAATATCCTGCTCGATTATTCGAAAAACCGCATCGACGAAGAAACTGTAGCCCTGTTAATTCAATTAGCAAGGGAGTGTTCACTAAACAAGGCAATAGAAGCCATGTTCAATGGTGAAAAGATAAACGCTACCGAAGGCCGCCCGGTATTACATGTTGCATTACGTAACCGTAGCAACAAGCCGATCTATGTTGACGGAAAAGATGTGATGCCCGATGTAAACCGTGTATTGGAACAGATGAAAACTTTCAGCGAAGCCATTATTTCGGGTAGTTGGAAAGGCTATACCGGCAAAGCGATAACCGATGTGGTAAATATCGGCATCGGTGGTTCTGATTTGGGGCCGGTAATGGTGACCGAGGCATTACGGTCCTACAAAAATCATTTGAACATGCATTTTGTATCCAACGTGGATGCAACGCATATTGTTGAAACTTTAAAAGTGGTAGATCCTGAAACCACGCTGTTTCTGATCGCATCAAAAACGTTCACCACCCAGGAAACTATGACGAACGCCCACAGCGCCCGCGATTGGTTTATTAAGAGCGGCGGTACCGATAAAGATGTAGCCAAACATTTTGCAGCATTATCAACCAATGCCGAAGGGGTAGAGAAGTTTGGCATCGATACAAAAAACATGTTCGAGTTTTGGGATTGGGTTGGCGGCCGCTATTCGTTGTGGAGCGCCATTGGTTTATCAATTGTTTTAAGTATCGGCTTCGAAAACTTTACTGAATTGCTGGCAGGCGCACATGCCATGGATGAGCATTTCAGGACAACCGAGCTTGAACAAAGCCTGCCTGTTGCCCTGGCTTTAGTTGGCATATGGTACAATAACTTTTTTGATGCCGAAACCAATGCTATATTACCTTATGACCAATACCTGCACCGCTTTTCGGCCTATTTTCAGCAAGGCGATATGGAAAGCAACGGCAAACACGTTGACCGTAATGGCAAGCCTGTTGATTACTCAACCGGCCCGATCATTTGGGGCGAGCCTGGTACCAACGGGCAGCATGCATTTTACCAGCTGATTCACCAGGGCACAAAACTGATCCCCTGCGATTTTATAGCCCCTGCAATATCACATAACCCGCTTGGCGACCACCACGACTTTTTACTATCAAACTTTTTTGCCCAAACCGAGGCCCTTATGAACGGCAAAAGCCGTGAAGTGGTGGTTGAAGAATTAAAAAAGGCGGGCAAAACCGACGATGAAATTGAGAAACTGGCGCCCTTTAAAGAATTTGACGGCAACCGCCCAACAAATTCCATCCTGCTTAAAGAAATTACACCGCGCAGTTTAGGCTCATTGATAGCGATGTACGAGCATAAAATTTTTGTACAGGGAATTATCTGGAATATCTACAGCTTTGATCAATGGGGTGTTGAATTAGGTAAACAACTGGCAGTTAAAATCCAAACGGAGCTAAAAGGCGATGGTGAGGTTACCACGCATGATTCATCAACAAATGGGTTGATAAACCAATATAAAGCGTGGAGGTAGGTAAATTAGTTGATTGGGTGAGTGGTTGTATTTCATTAACTGCTCACCCAATCAACCTAATCCAACCACTCACTTAGAGGTTAAAGGCTGTAGCGAATACGTTCTTTGATTCCGTAAAAAACGTCTCAGGTTATTCCGGATCATTGAAATAAATTCATAGTCGCTCATGGTTTGTGTGGTGTAGAAACCGGGGCGATACCTAAACATGAACGAAGTCAATCTTTCGTCTTTCAAGCCGGTAATGTTGCCTACAAAGTTCCGGTTAAAACGATAGTCAATCGCGTTTTGCTCATAATCCCGTTCTATTATTTCCCGCAAACGGCTTGCATTACGCCCTTCGCGGCTTATTGAATTATACAGCGCATCAATACTTAAACCCGCCGAACCGCTGGAGGGACTGGTCAAAAAATCCCCATAGGCCAGTGATCCGTATGCTTTATTATATTCGCGTTTGGTTGCTTCAAGCCGCATTTCAGGGGTCAGCAGCGTATCGTGTATAGTAACTTCCCTCAACTGTATGGCAAGGCGGTCCATATAAATGGCCAACGGGGCGTTATTCTGAAGTTTAACGGTATCGGCATGATAATCCTGCCGGGTAAAAACCAATTGGTCGCCAGCTTTGGCTTTAATATTAAATTCGCCTTTCAGGTTATTATAAACAGCAATACCTGTTGTAATATTGTGAATATTTACACTGGCTATCCTGTCTTTACTTTCCTTATCAAACACAATCCCGCCTACCGTCTTGTCCTGTGAAAAGCACTTAACTGTAACCAATAAAAAAAATATTCCCAGCCTTATTCTCATTACAAATTATAAAACTAACCAATTGGCTGTTTTTGAGCGTACAAATTAACAATATTTAACGTTACTGTTTAGCCACAACAAGTTTCTGGCCAATTTTTATATTGGCATCCGTCAAATTGTTCAATGTTTTCAGGTCATCAACAGTTAAGCCAAAACGTTTTGAAATGTTATATAGTGTATCGCCTTGCTTTACTATGTAACTTTTATTATCCTGGGCGTTAGGCAAGGTGGTATCTGGCGGCGTGGTTAAGTTGTCGGGGTCTTTTTTTACAAATACTGTATCAGGCTTGTTACCGGTACCGCTTTGTGGATTATCATATTGATCAAGGTTATATTTTTGGATGATCCCTATTAAAATAGACGGGTAATTAGGGTTGGTAGCATAGCCTGCCTTTTTTAATCCTTTTGCCCAGCCTTTGTAATCAGTCGGGTCAAGATCGAATAGACCCGCATAGTTTTTTCTTTTCTTTAAAAACAGGGAGTGATCGCGGAATGAATCTTCGGCTTTGTCATAAACCCTGAAACAGTCGTTCGGATTGTCATCGTCTTTATAATAGGTTTTGCCATCCCAATTGGGAGTACACTTTATACCGAAATGGTTATTGGCTACCCTGGCCAGCTCGCCATTGCCGCTGCCCGACTCAAAAAGGCCTTGTGCAAGGGTAATGCTTGCAGGTATGCCATATAAATTCATTTCCTGTACAGCGATTGCCTTATACCGGTCAATATATTGCAGCGAAGTAAGGGGAACGTACCCCGCTATTGAAGCACTGTTTGATTTTTGTACTGCCTGGTTGTTGCGCCTGGCCTGCCGGTTTGAAATTGTTTTTTTGTGTGCCGAGCACGATGTAAAAAAAACAAGCCCTATAAATAAGTAAGTTATTTTTCTCATTTCAATAAATACCAAATACGCGGCATAGCTAAATGCCGTAAAATTATATCCTTATTACGTGGTTTTGGTAAATAATGTTTAGGCTTGTATCATCCTGCTGCCTGGAAAAGAAAACGAATGTTATTTATCTGAATGGACGTTTTTCTTTGCGGGATTTTGTTGACGATGAAACGGAAGTGGTTTCTTGCAATCCAACCACTCACCTAATAAACCCAATCAACCATTCAACTAATTTTGCGCCAATTCCTTCTGGCCTTGCTGGTCACCCGGGTTTTCGTCAAACAAATACAATTGATATTTTGTAATGATGTCAAGCACACGCTTTCCCCACTTACGGTCGTGGGCATAGCCGTTCTTTTGTATGCCATGCACCCAGCCGGTATAATCAAAATGAGTAAATTGCCCAGATAAGCCTACAAACCCGGCATGTTCAGTCATTATACGGGCAAAATCCTGGAAAGAATCATACACCGACCCATACTTTTTATATGCAGTATGTACTTTCTTTTTATTTTTATAGAAAACAGTGCCACTACTCCCCTTTACGCCAAATTGATTGTTTAAATGTTGTGCAAGGGTGCTGTTACCGCAACCCGACTCGTGCATGGCTACGCCCAATACAATGCTTGCCGGCACACCGGTTTCGTGCATAATGCGGATAGCGTCTTCCTTAAATTGCTCGATGTAGGATTTTGGGGTGTTTTTTTGGGCTGATACCAATAGAGACGATGTCAGCAGCACTGTAATCAGTAAGAGTTTCTTCATAATTTACTTTTTTCTGATGACCAGCAAACCGTCACGAACAGGGAGGATCAGTTTATCAACCCTTTCATCGGCAGCAATTTGGTCATTTAGTTTGCGGATCATCTGTGTATCGGCATCGTTTTCTGGGCCATACACCTTTCCTTTCCACAAAACATTATCAATTATTATTAATCCTCCGGACCTTATTTTATTAAATACAAGTTGAAAGTAAGTATAATTATTTTTCTTATCAGCATCTATAAACGCCAAATCGAAATCGTTATACGGCAAACCTGCTATAATATGTTCAGCTTCGCCAAAATGAAGCTTTATCTTTTTTTCCACACTTGTTAGTCTAAAGTGTGATTTCAGCATTTCCTCCATTTCCCGGTTAACCTCAATGGTATGGATCTCGCCGTCATCGCCCAGGCCCTCGGCCAGGCAAATCGTGGCATAACCGGTAAATGTCCCTATTTCGAGGATTCGTTTTGGCTGTATTAACTTACTTAAAAAACTAAGCACCCTACCCTGGTAATGCCCCGAAAGCATGTGCGGCTTTAGTACCTTTAAATAGGTTTCCCTGCTGATGGTTTGCAGCGCTTCCGGTTCTGCGTCGCAATGGTCATCAAGGTACGCTTGCAGGATATCGGGTAGAATTTCCATGGCGCAAAGATAACCGTTGATTTTAATGATTTAGGGATTTCGTTGATTTTTTGGAACTTGTATGTTGAATAGCTGATTTATCTTATTGATTTACTGAGCCTTATTTCTATTTTCCTTGTTTTTCAATTTGTACTCATTGGTTATTCTTTTAACTTCAAGGCTTTTTGCACCAAAGTTTAGTAATAAGCCGGTGTCTAATTTATACGCTTCCAGGTAGTTGAGGGCTTGTGCAAGATGAACATCATCCAATTTTGATAGTGCTTTAAGTTCAACCATTATTAAATCGTTAACCAGGAAATCAACCCGACGAGAGCCGACGTTAATCCCTTCGAAATAAATTTCCATTTCTAATTCCCGTCGAAACTTTAGCCCTTGGTTTTCCATCGCGATAGCAAAACACTTCTGATAGATCACTTCCTGGAAACCATTCCCCATGACGCTATGTACTTTCATGGCGCAGCCAATTATAAGCCCGGTTATATCAGAATATTTATAGGCATCATTTACAAATTCTTTCATACAATCAAAATCAATAAAAAATTCACCCAATCAAAATCAACGAAATCTTATAATCATTAAAATCAACGGTTCCGCTCATTTACAGATTCTCTCATACAATCCAAATTATTCTAAAAATGCAAATCAAAATCAACGAAATCCCTAAATCATTAAAATCAACGGTTCCCTTCCATCCACGACTGTAAAAGAATTGTAGCCGATATCGTATCCACCAACTCCTTATTTTGGCGGTGTTTTTTATTCATCCCGCTTTGGGCTATGGTTGCCGATGCCATTTTTGAGGTAAAGCGTTCATCCAGCATCTCAATGGGGATCTCCGGGAAAGTTTTTTTTAGCAGGTTTACAAACCCTTTAACATGTATGGCCGATTGGGACGGCGTATTGTCCATTTGTTTAGGTTCGCCCACTACAAAGCGTTCTACGGGTTCGGTCTGCAGGTATTTTTTTAGATAATCGATGATTTTAAGAGGATGGATGGTTTCCAGCCCGGTGGCGATGATCTGCATCGGATCGGTAACCGCAATGCCAATGCGTTTGGTACCGTAATCGAAGGCCATGATGCGGGACATTAGATGTGAGATATGAGATGTGAGATATGAAAAAGTCCGAAAGTCGGCAAAGTCCGGAAGTCCGGAAGAAGCTGCAATCGACGTTTCGGCAAAAAATAAGTTGAGTTATATTTCAGAAGCCCCATTTAACAAAGATATAGGTTCTTTAGGCTGTTTTCAATCCAAATGTTTGTACCGAAATACTTTTTTCTTTCGGACTTTCGGACTTCCCGGACTTTCGGACTAAAAAACTGATCACAAATCACTAAATTCGCACCAATGCAGTTTAAGCAAATAGTTGGACAGGATGCCGTAAAGCAACGTTTGATCAATTCGGTAAATGAAAACCGGGTGAGCCATGCGCAATTGTTTTTAGGCCCCGGCGGCTCGGGGAGTTTGCCGCTGGCGGTTGCTTATGCGCAATATCTATCATGTGAGGATAAACAAGCCGATGACTCTTGCGGGGAATGTTCCTCATGCCGGAAATATCAAAAGCTGATGCACCCCGACCTGCATTTTTCGTATCCCTTTTTCGCTAAACATAAAGATGATACCGCCCTTACTTTTATCGAGGAATGGCGCGAGGCTTTTTTAGCCAATCCCTACTTAAGCCTCGATACCTGGCGCGGGTACCTTGATGCCGAAAACAAACAGGCTAATATCAATATCGCAGAATGTCACCAGATCATAAAAAAACTAAGCTTTAAGCCGTTTGAATCGGCTTATAAAGTTTTGATACTTTGGCTGCCCGAATATTTGGATAAGGAAGGCAACGCCCTGCTAAAAATTATTGAGGAGCCGCAGCCAAACACGCTATTTTTATTGGTGGCCCAAAACCAGGACCAGATATTGAATACCATTTTATCGCGCACGCAGCTGATAAAAATACCGGCATTAAGTTATGAGGATATTAAATCTCATTTGATTGAAAAACACAATCAATCCGAATCGGCAGCGGCCGAAATTGCTTATTTATCCAATGGCAATTTATCCGATGCTTTGCTGATGCTGCAGGAAGGCGGCAGCAATTATCATGGGCAGTTTGTACAGTGGCTGCGCCTTTGTTATGGCAATAAAGGGATTGAGGTTATGTCGCTTGTCGACCAGCTTTCGAAAATGGGGCGCGAAAACCAAAAGAACTTTTTGCGGTATGGCGTAAGCTTCATACGCGAATGCTGCCTTATTTTATCGGGCGCCGGCAGCCTGGTACATTTGCCCGCTACTGAGTTTGAAACAGCACAAAAAATGACCAATGTGATGAACATTTCTCAGGCGCAGGGCATCATTACAGAGCTCGAAAAAGCGCACTATCATGTGGAGCGAAATGCAAATCCGAAAATCTTATTTTTAGATGTATCTTTACAAATCATTAAACTGTTAAATTTAACGATCCGTCAAATGGCGGTGACCAATATACCGAGTTAATTATGGGATGTGGAAGTTGCTCAACGGGGGGCGGATGCTCACCCGCTGGCTGCAAAAGTAACGGCTCGTGCCTTACTAATGGCTGCAGCAAATTAGATGTTTACGATTGGCTGTCGCATATGGACATGCCGACAAATTATAAGCCTTATAACGTAATTGAGGTAAAATTTAAGGGTTCGAGGAAAGAATTTTACCTGAACAACGACAATATTTACCTTGAGGCCGGCGAACTGGTTGCTGTTGAAGCAAGTACCGGCGGCTATGATATTGGCCATGTTTCCATCACCGGCGAGCTTGTGCGGATGCAGATGGTTAAAAGGCGCGTAAAAGAGGAGGATGTGGTTAAAAAAATATACCGCAAAGCCACCGTTCCCGACGTTGATAAATGGAAAGCCGCCAAAGACCTTGAATGGGAAACCATGCACAAAGCAAGGACACTTGCGCTTGAGCTTAACCTTTCGATGAAGTTAAGCGATGTTGACTACCAGGGCGACAAAACCAAGGCCACTTTTTATTACACGGCCGAAGGCCGCGTTGATTTCAGGGAACTCATTAAAAAAATGGCCGAGTCTTTCCGTATCCGTATTGAGATGCGCCAGATCGGGATGCGCCAGGAAGCCAGCAGATTAGGCGGTATTGGCTCGTGCGGCAGGGAATTATGCTGTTCTACCTGGTTAACCGATTTTAAAACGGTTTCTACTTCCGCTGCCCGCTATCAAAACCTCTCGCTCAATACATTAAAACTGGCCGGCCAATGCGGGAAGCTTAAATGCTGCCTCAATTATGAGCTGGATACTTATATGGATGCTTTAAAACACATCCCCGATAATGTAAATGTTTTAAAAACCGAAAGGGGAGATGCAAGGCTTCAAAAAACGGATATATTTAAAAAACTGATGTGGTTTAGCTATCCGCGAGAAGAATCGTGGATACCACTGCCGATTGACCGAGTAAAAGAAATTCAGCAAATGAACCGGGATGGTATTATCCCGCCAGATTTGGGTGAAGTTGTTGAAGAAGAAACCAAACCGGTAAAAGCTTTAGATTACGAAAACGTTGTTGGGCAGGATAGCCTTACCCGCCTTGACGACAGGCGTGGTGGCAACAACAAAAAGAAAAACAAGAACAACCGTAATAAAAATCAGCGGCCAAACGGCCCGGGGCCCGATAACAACCGCGACCAGCAGCGCCCCGTTACACAGGCGCCACATGGGCCGATGCAGGCAAGGCCGCAAGGCCCGCGCCCGGAAGGACAAGGCTCACGACCAGAAGGCAGCAACAATAATAACAGGAATAAAAATTTCCGGCCAAACCGTAATAATCAAAACCGCCCGGGCGGCAATAACCCCGATAATAACAGGGACAACCGCGGGCGCGATAACGGAAACCAGGGCAATAACAATAAAGGCGACGGGCAATAAATAACCAGTGATGAAACGGGGCTTAATTTTCTTTTATTTCGCGGTAGTAGTAGCAATATTTACTTCGACTGGCTGTACTGATAAAAACGCTGTTATTGATCAAAATTCGGAGGTTGCCGATCATAACTGGTCGTACTTAAACAAGTTTAAGTTTGATGTAAAGATCGATGATGAAAAAACACATTATAACCTGTACATGAATTTACGGGTAACCGGCGATTATAAATATTCCAACATATTTGTATTGATCACCCAGGTCGGTCCTGATAACAAGGCGGAAGTAAAACGCTACGAATTAAAGCTGGCCAATAAAGATGGTGAGTGGCTTGGCGAGGGCTCGGGGAATTTGTACAGTTACCAATCGCACTTCCGCACCAATTACATGTTCCCGGCAAAAGGGGTTTATCATTTTTACATCGAACAGAATATGAGGGATAACCCGTTAAGGGAAGTGAGCGATGTGGGGTTGAGGGTGGAAAAGGTGGCCCCCTAACCCCCTAAAGGGGGGCGAATATGTTTTTTATTTAATACAATGGAAGACTTTTACACCCCCCCCCTCTGATACGCCGCGACATATTATAGAAAAGCAGATTGCCATCGTTATGAAAAAAACACCGCTGGAACGGCTAAAGATGGGTACTGATATGATAGATTTCGGGTACGAAATGTTAAAACGGCAAATTAACGCCAAATATCCGGGCATCCCGGATAACCTGCTTAAATTTGAAATAGTAAAAGCGCTATACGCCGATTGTTTCAGCGAAGAAGAAATGGCAAGAATAGAAAAACATTTCGCTTCGCATTAGCCGCTTTTCATCCTTCAATCCCTAAATCCTTTAAATCTTAGTCCTTTCGGACTTCCTCTATTTTCCCTACCTTAGTTTGCTAATATTTTTATCAAAATGGGTTTGTATCTTCTGATTGCGTCTATCGTTATTCTTTTAATTGCTGTTGTCCTTTTTTTAAAGAAGCCTGCGGCAGCCAGTGGCATTTCTGCCGATGAATTTTCGCGCCTCAAAACTGAAAACACTTCGCTTAATATTGCCCTGGCCAAAGCCGAAGAGCGCGCCCTGAATTTAGCCCTTGAACGCGACAAAGCAGACAGGCAATTGCAGGATGAAAGGACAAGATCTGCTCATCTGATGACTGGGGCGAACCAGGAATTATTGATTGAAAAAAATCGTATAGCCAAGTCGGAAGAGCAATTAATAGCGCAGCGCCAACGCTTTGCCGAGCAGGAGGTAGCCATACGGGAAATACAGCAAAAGTTTCAGCTTGAGTTTCAAAATGTAGCCAACAAACTGCTGGACGAAAAGTCAAAAACCTTCATCGAGACCAACCGTACCAACCTGGATATTTTATTAAACCCGCTAAAAGAAAACATTAAGGCTTTTGAGGATAAAGTCAACAAGGTTTACAAGGATGAATCGGACGAACGAAATATTTTGAGGGGAGAGATCACCAAATTGATAGATTTGAATAAGCAGATCAGCGAAGAAGCCGCCAATTTAACAAAAGCTTTAAAAGGCGACAGCAAAAAACAGGGCAACTGGGGCGAAGTTATCCTGGAGCGGGTACTGGAACGCTCAGGCCTTGTTAAAGACCGCGAATACCGCCTGCAAGCCAGTTTAACCGACCTTGACGGCAACCGCCTGCAACCCGATGCCATAATTGACCTGCCCGATGAAAAACACCTTATCATCGATTCTAAAGTTTCCTTAATAGCTTATGAGCGTTTAGTAAATTGCGAAACTGAGGACGAACGCAAATTATACTCAAAAGCGCATGTGGAATCTATCCGGGCGCATGTGCTAAACCTGTCTTCAAAAAACTACCACGATTTATACCAGGTGAACTCCCCTGATTTTGTGCTGCTTTTTGTGCCGATAGAATCCTCCTTTAGCTTTGCCGTACAAATTGATGCGGAGCTTTTCAGTGATGCCTGGGATAAACGGGTGGTTATAGTAAGCCCATCCACCCTGTTAGCAACGCTGCGCACTATTGCCAGCATATGGAAACAGGAACGCCAGAACCGCAACGTACTGGAGATTGCCCGCCTTAGCGGCGCCATGTATGATAAATTTGTCGGCTTTATTGGCGATATGGAAGGCATAGGCAAAAATATTAAGCTAAGCCAAAATGCCTATGACAATGCCATCAGCAAACTCACCGAAGGCAACGGCAATTTGACGAAGACGGCGGAGAAAATCAAGGGTTTGGGGGCGAAAGCTAATAAACAATTAGACCAGAAGTATATTGGGGATGAGGAAGCTTCATGATATCTAAAATGGTAAATTTATTATGAGATTGATTTCTTTTAGCGCATTCATTTTACTTTTGTTCGGATCTTTTAAGTGCAACAATAATTCATTACATAAAAATATGCCTTTTACAGAAGAGGAAATACTTAAACAACTGGATTTAGCATTTAAGGGTGTTCCAAATGAATATTACCCCGAGGGCACGCCGGGCGATATAAAATATAATTTCCCCCTTGACCTGGAGCACGGGTATTGCGTTACTGCCGGCAGCAAAATTCATTTATATGCCGATAAAACTCGCTGGGCAATTGTTTGTGAAAAAAGTGGCTATCAAAACCGTGGTGGCGATGCGGAGATAGAGTTGGATTATTTTGGTAATTGCGTTAGTTATCCCATAGACAAATATCCTGAGAGGGATTATATAAGTAATGCAAGTAATCTTGTTCTTATTTCAGGGGAAGAATATCACAGGATATGCAATAACGAAGGAACTGACTATGAGAATTTTGAATTGATCAGTCCTTCTGCAAGTGAAGTGAATATCAGGGGCAAAAAGATAAAAATAGAGCATGACTTATCAAAATATACAAGTCTCGGAATAATTCCGAGGGAAGACGATAATCCTAAACGTTTAATCGGCTTTGGCGATTTGGTGAGGTACATCAATGAAACAGATCCTTCGGCAATTAGCGCAACCGAAAAAGAAATTAAGGAACATATCCCTGCCGATCTGCCTAAACTAATGACAATAGATAAATTTCATTTTGAAAGTGTTTACGATAAAAAGAATTTACCCGGCACGCTGGAAACTTATCAATTAATAGCGAAGGTATTGGTAGCACGGGATACATCACTATGGAAACCTACGTTAAAACCTAATAATCATTGGTCAAACTGGTCCTCGGGTAATTTGTAACCAACAATAGGCGCCCTTACTGAATATCATACTTATAATCCATATCCACTTTCGCCGTGGCATCAACTTGCAGGGTTTTTACTTTGCCCGAAATTTTTATAACAAGGTTTGATGAGTAATCTGTTGCAAAATTATTTTTAATGCTATAAACCAGTTTTCCGGTACCCGTGCCGTTTACCATCATAGATGACCCACTTATCGGGATGGTCATATTCATACTTTGCTGTACATCAAAAATAGCATTACCATCGGCCATACTTACCAATTTATAAACGACCTTTGAGTCGAGGTCCATGTTGCTCCCGCCAACAGGAATAGCAAGCGGCATATCCTGCGTAAATGTCTCGCCTATCTTCATAGGGTGATCGGGGAATTTTATGTTTTTTTGAATGGCATTCATCATTTTAGATACTTTTTCCTCACTGGTATCTGCCATTTTTTTCCCACCGATAGAATCAGCCTTTAATTTCCCATCCTTGCCCACATGCCCGTAAATAGATACGCCGGCGCCCAATTTTTCTGTAGGGATTGGTATAGGGTTGCCATTTATAGCCGCACTCAGGTCATCAAATTTATATTTCATTGTTAACGGGAATGTCCCGTCGGGGCCAGCAGCGCTGGTCTGGGTGTTCCCGTTCATTTTAAATTTTATATTCGCGGTTACAGGCTGTGTTATTCCTTGCGATGCTAATTTTGATATAACAGTATCGTTACCGCTTAACGTAGCGTTGCAATTTATTTCCATATTTATAGCGCCGGTATAAGTATGATTTGGAAGATACTTCACTTTAAAAATTATTCCCTTTTGGGCTTCCGCTTTAAAACCAAGGAATAAAAGGGATAAAAAGATGATCTTTTTCATTGCAATAAGATTTGATAAATTTTTTATAATTATACAAAAAATAAATAATTACGGGTTAAATTTCTACTTTCAAACGTATTTTAAACTCCCCTTTAGGGGGTCTGGGGGAACGCATTCCATCCCTGTGCTTTCAACGGATGGCTATTACCTGCCTTGGTTATCAAATTACACCCTGCCGAAGGCTCGGTAATATACCCGATAATCGTAATATCCATTTTAAACTTAATTTTATCGTAATCGGCCTGTTTAACGGTGAATAGCAGCTCATAATCTTCGCCGCCGCTCAGGGCGCAAACTGTTGGGTCGAGGTTAAATTCGCGGGCCGTTTCAAAGGTCATCGGATCAAGCGGGATCTTCTCCTCGTATAAATTACAGCCTTTGTTACTTTGCTTGCAGATATGCAATATTTCGGAAGCCAGGCCGTCAGATACGTCTATCATTGCCGTTGGCTTCACTTCAATATCTTTTAATAATTCAATTATATCCCTTCTGGCTTCGGGTTTAAGCTGCCGCTCAACAATATAATCTTTACCTTCCAGGTCGGGTTGGATATTAGGGTTTTCAAGATAAATCAGTTTTTCACGTTCAAGCAACTGCAAACCGGTATATGCCCCGCCCAGGTCGCCGGATACACATATTAAATCGCCTTCTTCGGCGCCGTTGCGGTAAACAATATCCTTTTCATCGGCATAGCCAATACTTGTTACGCTAATCACCAGCCCTTGTTTTGATGAGGATGTATCGCCGCCAATCAAATCCACATTATAATTTTCGCAGGCCAGGTAAATCCCTTCGTACAGTTCTTCAACCGCTTCCAATGGAAATTTGCTGGATATCCCTATTGAAACAGTTACCTGTGATGCCATCCCATTCATCGCATAAATATCACTGAGGTTTACCTGTATAGCTTTATACCCTAAATGCTTTAATGGTGTATAAGCCAAATCAAAATGGATGCCCTCCAACAGCATATCTGTCGATACCAGCACTTTTTTATCTTTAAAATCAAGCACCGCCGCATCATCACCAACACCTTTTACTGTACTGCTTTGGGCAATTTTTATATTTTTCGTCAAATAATCGATAAGGCCAAATTCGCCTAATGCCTCTATATTTGTTCTTTCTTTATTATCAAACATATTTTTTTTGGATTACACCGATTTGGAAATTGATTTCACCGATTATTGAAGGTGATTTCATCTATTAGTATTTTTATTACACCGATGTTTTTATTTCTATATTTTTAATTTTTTTTTTAATTAATTCCTATAAATAAAGTAATCATTTATCTATAAACTTTTATAGTCGGCTATATATTAAATCTTATTTCCAAATCGGTGAAATCACCTTCAATAATCGGTGAAATCACCTTCAATAATCGGTGAAATCCACAACTATAGGCCTAACCTTGCCGATATCTCCAACATCCTTTCAATAGGCACAACCGCTTTTTCAATAATATGCTGCGGTACTGTTATCTCAGGATATCCATTTTTTAAACACAAATACAATTTTTCCAGTGTGTTCCTCTTCATATGCGGGCAATCGTTACACGCGCAATTATTATTCGGCGGAGCCGGAAAAAATTTTTTAGATGGTTCCGCTTTTTCCATCTGGTGTATTATTCCTGCTTCCGTGGCCACTATAAACTCATTATCAGGGCTTTTTGATGCATATTTTAATATCCCCGTAGTCGAGCCTATGTAATCGGCCATCTGCAATATCACCTCTTCACATTCCGGGTGGGCAAGCAGTTTAGCACCGGGGTGCCGTTCCTTAAGTTTTGTTATTTTCTCTCTCGAAAATATCTCATGCACCATACACGATCCATTCCATAAAACCAAATCCCTTCCCGTTTTCTTTGCCACATAAGCCCCCAGGTTTTTATCCGGACCAAATATTATATTTTGTTCCGGTGGCAAACTTTCCACTATCCCAACCGCATTGCTCGATGTGCAAACTATATCGCTCATTGCTTTCAGCTCGGCTGTACAGTTTACATAAGTTATCACCAGGTGATCAGGATATTGCTCCTTAAACTTTTTAAACAAATGCGGCGGACAGCTATCAGCTAACGAGCAGCCGGCTTTTATGTCGGGTAATAAAACTTTTTTTGATGGAGATAATATTTTGGCAGTCTCGGCCATAAAATGGACGCCTGCAAAAACAATAATATCCGCATCGGTTTTTGCTGCTTGTTGCGATAATCCCAAACTATCGCCAATATAATCGGCAATATCCTGTATATCAGGTTCCTGGTAATAATGCGCAAGTATAACAGCATTTTTTTCTTTTTTTAATTTCTCAATTTCATCAAAAAGGTCGAGTGACGGATCAATAAATTCGTCCGCAAAACCTTTCACATTTATTTCTTCGAAGGTATCCATTTCAACAATTCAATTAATAACAATTAATTTTATTTATATAAAAAAGCTATTATTATTAAGGTGTTAGTTATGTTTAAAACTACTTTTACAGGTGTAGTAAAATATTTTTTTTAATAATTTATTAACAAGTTTGGTGACATTTTTATGACATATAGTATTGATTTTTAGAGTTGTGTAAGAAACAAGTTTTAATTTAAAAACTTTTATGTTGATAGTTTATTGCTTTGTAAAATGTTAGCTTTGGTGCTTTCAAGGCTCAAAAGTCGGGTAAAATTTAATAGGATTAATACAAAAAGATGGGGTTATCCACTAAATAATTATTTACTAAGTATTTGTTTACACAAAGTTAACACCTTTTATACCTGTTATTAACAGGATTGAAATTTTTACACATCACACACATAAAATATGACCAGGACTGTGGATTTCCTCGTGGTAGGATCGGGCATAGCAGGATTAAGTTTTGCACTAAAGGCGGCAAAGCATGGTAAAGTCCTGATAGTTACAAAATCAAACGAAGATGAGTCGAACACTAAGTATGCCCAGGGAGGTGTTGCTGTGGTTGTTGATAAAAAAGAGGATTCTTTCGAAAAACATATAGATGATACTTTAATATCAGGAGATGGCCTTTGTGATAAAGAAGTTGTTGAAGCCGTTGTAAAAGAAGGTCCGGAACGTATTAATGAAATTATTGATTACGGTACCCATTTTGATAAAACAAATGAGGGTTTATATGACCTGGCAAAAGAAGGCGGCCATTCTGAATTTAGGGTATTGCATTATAAAGATATTACTGGTTTTGAAATAGAAAGGACGCTATTAGAACAAATACATAGTAATCCTAATATTGAAATATTAACCCATTATTTTGCTGTTGACCTGATCACACAGCATCATTTAGGCGTATTTGTAGATAAATCGACCACTGATATTACCTGTTACGGTATTTATGCTTTTAATAGCCAGACTAAAAACGTTGAAAAAATACTTTCAAAGGTTACGGTTATGGCCTCAGGTGGGGCAGGGCATATTTATTCGATAACTACAAATCCAACTATAGCAACCGGTGATGGTGTGGCTATGGTTTATCGGGCTAAAGGGAAAGTAAGAAATATGGAATTTATCCAGTTCCATCCGACGGCTTTATATAATCCGGGCGAATATCCGTCATTTTTAATATCAGAAGCGGTACGTGGTTTTGGTGGTATTTTAAAACGCACCAATGGTGAAGAATTTATGCAGGAGTATGACGAGCGGAAATCATTAGCGCCGCGTGATATTACTGCCAGGGCCATAGACGCAGAAATAAAAAAATCAGGGGAGGATTTTGTTTACCTGGATATAAGGCATCGTACAAAAAAAGATATTTTGGCCCATTTTCCTAATATTTATGCTAAATGTCTGGAAATAGGGATTGATATGACCAAGGATATGATACCTGTAGCCCCGGCCTGTCATTATATGTGCGGTGGTATTATGGTTGATCATATGGGACGGTCATCATTAATGAGGTTATATGCCTGCGGGGAGTGTTCATCAACAGGTTTGCATGGCGCTAACAGGCTGGCATCAAATTCGTTATTAGAAGCCCTGGTGTTTGCCCACAGGATATATGAAGATGCTATATGGAAATTTGGAAATGTTACAATTCCTGAAAATATACCAGATTGGGATGAGAAAGGTGTACAGTTATCAAACGAAGATATCCTGGTAACGCATAATGTAAGAGAAATGCAGAAATTAATGAATGATTACGTTGGGATAGTACGTTCTGATTTCAGGCTGGAGCGGGCAATGCGCCGATTAGGTTTATTATATGAAGAAACAGAAGAGTTTTATAAAAAGACAAAGTTATCTGTAAAGCTTTGCGAATTAAGGAATTTGATCCAGGTATCCTATATCGTAGTAAAATCGGCAATGTTAAGGAAAGAAAGCAGGGGGTTACATTCAACAACTGATTATCCATTCCATGCGGATGTTATTGAGGATACGGTATTTTGAAATATTGTTATAAATTATAATTGTAATGGAATTATTTGGTTTTCTTAAAAGCAAAAGAGAACAGGCAATAGATTTTAAAAATGAGATAGACCTCGGTAAAATATTAAACCAGGGTATATATTTTGAAGACACAGGTCAATTTTTAAAATGGGGAACTTCTTTAAATGATTTAGCAAAGGAAGTTCCTGTAAAAGAAAAATTATTTGCAGACCGTACAGTTTATAACTGGGGTGAACATAGTATCCTTGACGGTTTAAAACTTGAATTTACTATTATATTTTGGAACCATAAAGACGAAAGCCGGTATAAAAAGTTTAATGCGATTGAGTTTTGGGCTGTAGGTAATGAAACTGCAGAGGAGTATTTAAAGGTAATTAGTGCGCATATAGAAAAACATTTCGGGAAGCCAGCCAGGAACGAAGTTAGTGAAAAGGCAGTAGAATTAGAATGGTTGGTAAATGATGTAAAGATATACTTATATTTTTTTGAGCAGTATGCTAATAAGCTGCATTTTGAGATAAGTGTAAAATAAGCGATGATATTTTTTAACACAGACAACACTAAGAATGCACGAAGAACACAGAGAAATAAAATTGACGTTATTAAAGCTTGGTGTACTTTGTGCCTCCTTTGCTCCTTTGTGGTAAAATTAAAATTGCTATTATAGAAGTAAGACGTATAAAAGAGCGGAAAACGGGATTCGAACCCGCGGCCTTCAGTTTGGGAAACTGACGCTCTACCGACTGAGCTATTCCCGCTTAAAATTTAACACAAAGGTAATCATCAAACATAAATAAAAATTGTTAATCATAAAATATAATGAAGAAACTTGCCATTACTGGCGAGGAAAGAAATTAAAAAAACTTTGTCATTGCGAGTGAGGAACGAACGCGGCAATCTCGTCGCCAATGTTGACCATCCAGTGCAGGTGGAGATGAATAGCGACGAGATTGCTTCGTGCCTCGCAATGACAAATTTTAAATGAAAACGAAATAACTTATTCAAACATATGCCAACCATACTTCCCGTAAAAAACATCCACCCATCATGGGGTAAAGATTGCTTTATAGCCCCTAATGCAACCCTTGTGGGCGATGTGGTAATGGGTGATAACTGTTCTGTTTGGTTTAACGCGGTAATAAGGGGCGATGTGCATTATATTAAAATAGGCAACAACACTAATATACAGGACGGTGCTGTCATCCACTGCACTTACATGTACGCACCAACTATCATCGGCAACGATGTATCTATAGGGCACAATGCGTTGGTTCATGGCTGTATACTGCACGATAATGTATTAATAGGCATGGGCGCCATCGTAATGGACCATGCGATTGTTGAAGAATTTGTGATCATAGCGGCTGGCGCCGTTGTACTCGAAAAAACAGTATGTGAATCTGGTTTCCTTTATGCTGGCATCCCCGCAAAAAAAATAAAGCCACTTACTGATGAGCAAAAGGAAATGCTTAAAAGGCTGCCCAATAATTATATCATGTATTCAGGGTGGTTTAAGGGGTAGTTGGCTCCCGTGGTACGGATATAGGCGTATTTTGTTCCCAATTTGGCCGTAAGGTTATTATATCAGGGTCAACCCAAATATTTTCCGGCTGTAGTTTCTTTTTTAAACTGCCACTATCCCATTTGCCATTATTGTTATCATCGTAAACCACGCGTACGCTGTATTTTCCGGTAAGATAGTTCCGGTAATTTATAGAAGTATTTTTCTTGATGACATCCTGCCTCATTACTGTCTTTTTATCATTCAGCAGTTCTACAACGTATGATTTTCCTGTATCAGGTACAGTAACGGTTAAAGTAAGCAGGCTATAGTTTTCTGGCTTATCTATGTTAAAATGCCTCTGCTGCCGTTTGTTTTTGCCACCGTATATATCGGTAACAGCATCCTCATTTATGAGAAGGGTATAGTTGGCCGCTTGTTTCCATCGGTACAAAAGTTTAAAAACACGTGCATCTGTGGAGTCTTTCTGGATGGTAAAATTTGATACATCGGTTGAGTCTTCTTTTAAATTAAACAGTGCCGGATCGAAGTTTTCAATAGGATAGGATGACTTCATGATCAAATCCGAACCTGGCTTAAGTTTATCATTTGAGTTTAAATTAAACTGGAAATTAAGTATCCTTACAAACGATTCTTTTCGGCCCTTGCGCAGATAGGTAGTATCTATTGGCTTATCTTTATCAAAGAAAACCATCCTTATCGAATCGAAATCCATGTTACGCATGTAAAGAGTAGCCGAGTCTTTGGTTTTACTAAAATCTACTATTTTATATTTATCAAAATCAGTCGGGTAAATTATTTTCAGGGAAGGATCGTCTAAAGCTTTATTAAAGCTAAAGAACATTTTGCCGTCGGCATCAAAACGTTTTACCAGCGCGAATTTATCCGGGATAGCTTTAAATAATTTTAACTCAACGTTAGCGGTATCTGTTGTTAAATGAATTATTTTTTTAGTAAATGCTATTAAATCTTTATCGTTGTATATTTTGCTTGATCCGGAAGGTTCTTTTAAGGCGTATATTTTGTAGTTGTCTATGTGCAGGTTATTTAATGTAAAATTTCCGGCAGTGTCGGTATTTGTAAAAATGGTTGGCTTCTTTTTCCCGAATAACAAAGAATCCTGCTTTAAGGTGAAAAGCATTACCGTCGCGTCTTTTTCCCTTTCACCGGTTGTTGTATTAATTACTCTGCCGGATATACTCAATGAATCGATATGAGGGCCGGTGGAAAAAACGTAGGTAAAGTTTTTCAGGATGTTTCCTTCGGTTACGTCGGCGATAGCTTTTCCAAAATTTATAACATACGTCGTATTTTTTTCGAGCGAGTCCTTAAGTGTGATGACAAGGCTTTTTTGCTTCAACTTGTAATCCGGCACTTTGGTCGGTGTCGGGCTCATTGTAATTTCTGTATAGGTATTATTCAGTTTGATGAACTCATCAAAATCCAGTCTAATTACTTTGCCCTTAAAATTGCGGGTCATATCCGGTGGAGTTGCCTTCAATAATTTTGGCGGTTCGCGATCCCGCGGCCCTCCCTGGGGTGGAATGCGGTTAGCGCAGCCAAAAATCAGCAAAGCAGGCAAAAAAACGAAGATTTTTTTAAGGAAAAATAAGGCCTTTTTATTTAACATTGTTTTTAAACGCTATAAGCGGGTTTTATATTTTAACGATCCGTAATATTAAAAATTAAAAATAATTGCTCTAATGCGATATTTTTTAATTAGCTTATTATCAATTAGTTAAAAGCTATTTTGAGATGTGTACCATTAAAACAGAAATGTCAGACGGTGTTACGCCAGAAATCCTGGAGGCCTGGCCCAAAGTGCGCGGTTTTATTTTCATCAATTTTTCCCGCGCCTCTTTTGACAGCGATACGAGGGTATGATAATTGAACCCGGCATTTATTTCCTTGTCTTCCATTTTTTTCATCCGCGCTACAATATCCAATTCTTTCTCAAAATAACTCTCATATTTTATTTTTATTTCAGCCTGCTCAATTGTTTCTTTATCGAAGGCAGATAACAAATTATCAAGGGTGCTGTCTGCCTTTCGGAGGTCTTCGAAACCAACTTGTGGACGGCTTAATAAATTAAAGAGTTTCGTGTTTTGGCTGAGTGCACTTGTACCCAAATCTTCCAGCAAGCTATTTACCGATGACGGGTCGATGGATTTTGATTTGGTGTAGGCAACAATGTCGTCCGAATTTTTTACCTTAAGCTTTACTTTCTCCAGGCGCTTGTCATTGATTAAACCAAGCTCATGCCCGATGGGGCTTAGCCGGATATCGGCGTTATCCTGACGCAACAGTAAACGGTGCTCCGCCCGGGATGTAAACATGCGGTAAGGCTCTTCGGTGCCCTTGGTAACGAGGTCATCAATCAGTACACCGATATACGATTCTGACCGTTTCATGATTAACTCATGCAGGTCGTTTATTTTTTGATGGGCATTAATGCCGGCAATAAAACCCTGGCAGGCCGCTTCCTCATATCCGGTAGTGCCATTGATCTGCCCGGCAAAGTAAAGGTTGCTGATAAGTTTTGTTTCCAGGGTAAGCCCAAGCTGGGTAGGCGGGAAGTAATCGTATTCTATCGCGTACCCCGGCCTGAACATTTTTGCCTTTTCAAAGCCCGGTATTTGTATCAGCGCCTTGTATTGTATGTCTTCAGGTAGGGATGTAGAAAAGCCGTTCACATATATTTCAACTGTATTCCATCCTTCCGGTTCCACAAATATCTGGTGACGGTCGCGTTCTGCAAAGCGATTTATTTTATCTTCTATAGATGGACAATACCTTGGCCCCAATCCTTTGATACGCCCGGTAAACATTGGCGAGCGCTCAAATCCTTCTTTCAAGGTTTCATGTACTGCGGAATTGGTATAAGTGATCCAGCAGCAGCGTTGTTCTTTTGCGAGTTCAACATTAGTGAACGAGAAGCGGCCGCGTTCTTCATCTCCCCATTGTTCTTCCATTAGCGAATAGTTAAGGCTCCTGCCGTCAACCCGCGGAGGGGTACCCGTCTTCATCCTACCTGAATCAAAGCCTAATTCAACCAACTGTTCAGTTAATCCTGTGGCTGCTTTTTCAGCGGTCCGGCCGCCGCCAAAGCGTTTTTCGCCTATATGGATCATTCCATTCAGGAAGGTGCCATTAGTCAACACAACGGCATCGGCCTCTATTTCTATACCAAGCGAGGTCTTAACGCCGGCTATAGTATTGTTTTTTACCAGCAGGGACGAGACGGTATCCTGCCAAAAATCCACATTTGGTGTACGTTCAAGTGCTAAACGCCATTCTTCGGCAAAGCGCATCCTGTCGCTTTGCGCCCTTGGGCTCCACATAGCGGGGCCTTTTGAGCGGTTAAGCATCCTGAATTGCACAGAAGTTTTATCTGTGATAATGCCGGAATAGCCACCCATGGCATCAATCTCCCGCACAATCTGGCCTTTGGCAACACCGCCCATAGCAGGGTTACAGCTCATCTGTGCTATAACCCCCATATTCATAGTGATTAGCAACACGGATGAGCCGAGGTTTGCAGCAGCAGCAGCAGCCTCACAACCGGCATGGCCGGCGCCCACAACTATTACATTATATTTTTTAAACATTATAACCTCCATGTTCCACGTGGAACATAATTCTTTTTTACCGTAGAGGCGCAATACTTTACGTCTCCTATATGATGGTTTGCGATAATACTCCTAACGCAAAGGTTCGAGAAGCGACGCATCGCGCCTCGACGTCGAATTGTTTCATGTTCCACGGGGAACATGAATTATAGAGGCGCAATATTTTGCGCCTCCTGTATGTTTGCTGCGACCGTTTTGTCTGTCGCGGGTATCCGAGACGCAATCTTTTGCGCCTCCAAAGCGCAAAATTATTTATTCTCAACCGATGTTCCACGTGGAACATTAAATAATGATAGTAATGCTACAAATGCCCAAACGCTTTCCAATACCACAAATGGATAAAACTTGATTAAATAAGACGAAAAACAACAGATTCCCGCACCAATCAGGTTCAGGAGCTTATATGCCTGGCTTTGCGCAGGAAGCTTTTTATATAAATTGAGCAAGAATGCTATCAATAAAATGATAACGCCAATCGATGCCAATATATCCGGGGTCTTCATCTACGCTTCTTTTAATTCGGTTAATTCAATCCAGCGAATACTTTTTTCATCTAATTTACTGGTCAAAACACTTATTTGTTGCAGTATTTCATCCAGTTTCTTTGGTTCAATCCCTACCACGTTTAATGCCTCATTCTTATCTTTAAGCTGCCCTTCTATAATCGCTATCTCTTTATCGAGTGTTTCAAGCTCTTTGCTCTCTTTAAAGCTAAGCTTATTCTTCTTCACCACGGCTGTCGGAGCAGGCTCAATAGCTGCATAGCGTTTGTTTTGCTGTTTGTTTTCCTCCAATTCAAGCCTGTATGATGAATAGTTGCCATTATATATCTTCACATGGCCGCCTTCTTCCATAATAAAAAGCTGGTCGGTAAGCTTATCAAGCAAGTACCTGTCGTGAGAAACCAGCATTAATATACCCGAATAGTTAGTCAGAAACTCTTCCAATACATTCAGCGTGTCAATATCAAGATCATTGGTAGGCTCATCCAGTATTAAAAAGTTAGGGTTTTTCATCAGGATGCTCATTAATTGCAGCCGTTTCTTTTCGCCACCGCTTAATTTAGATATAAAACCATATTGTTTAGCTGGAGGAAAAAGGAATAAGGTAAGCAGGGCAGAGGCCGAGATCATCTTTCCATCGGCCATCGTAATAAACTCCGCTACATTCTTCACTATATCAATAACCCGTTCATCTTCCTTAAAAGCAATGCCTGATTGGTGAAAATAACCCATAACGGTTGTTTCCCCTTTGTCTATAGCGCCTTTATCGGGAATTAATCCACCGGTTATAAGGTTTAACAAGGTTGATTTCCCGCTGCCGTTTTTACCTGCAAGGCCAATCCTGTCACCCTTTTTAAATACGTAGCTAAAATTATTTACAAATGTATGGCCGTTAAATGACTTATAAAGATGGTTCATCTCCATAATTTTATTGCCCTGGCGTGCTGTTTTAATGGTTAGTTCAACTTTTTGTTTTGCACCGCCATCTTTTGTCTTCTCCTCCAGGTCGTAAAAGGCATCTATCCTTGCTTTTGATTTGGTGCCGCGCGCTTGTGGTTGTCTGCGCATCCATTCCAGCTCTTTACGTAATAAATTGCTGTTTTTTTGAAACGCTGCTTCATCCGCGCTTTCGCGTTCGGCCTTTTTCTCTAAATAATAACCGTAATTACCTACGTAGGGGATGATCTTCCCTTTATCTATCTCTAAAATCTCGTTGCATACATTGTCAAGGAAATACCTGTCGTGGGTAACCATCAAGATGGTTTTTGAGCCATCGGTCAATAGTTTCTCCAGCCATTCAATGGTATCTATGTCCAAATGATTGGTCGGCTCATCTAAAATATAAATATCCGGGTCCTCTATCAGTAGCTTTGCAAGGGCCAACCGCTTCTTCTGGCCGCCGCTCAATGTTTTAATATGCTGGTTAAGGTGATGAATATCCAACCGGCCTAAAATAGTTTTTATTTTATATTCATACTCCCAGGCATCAACATCGCTCATTTCTTCCATCACCTTTTCAATGGCTTTGGCATTATCGGGGTCATTTTCCAGCAATTCTTCATATTTCCTTATAAGTTGCTGTTGCAAATCATCGGCATGGAAAATATAATCGCTGATGGTTATTGCGTCTTTAAAGCCCGGATCTTGTTCTAAATAGCCAAGATTAAGATCGCGCATTTGCGCAACTTTGCCCTCAGTGGGCTTTAAACTGCCGGCAAGGAGCTTTAACAAGGTCGTTTTGCCGGCGCCATTGATGCCAACTAATGCAACCCTGCGGCCACGGTTAATTCCTATGGATATATTTTTAAATAACCAATGATCATGAAAAGAATGGCCGAGATTTTCGGCAGAGATATAAGTACTCACGCTATTTGTTTTATTTTATCGGAAGGATGTATAAAAACACCTTCCTGTTTTATTAATGATTGTTTTACCATAGCCCTTGCTATAGTTATTGCCGGGATGCTCCGGTATTTTTTTAGGCTGCCAAATAATAACGGATTGATAACTTTCATTATCACCAAAAAAACACGTTCTACAACCCTGCGCTCTTTCCGGTCGCCTGCAATAAACGATGGTTCATAAATATGCAGGCAAGGAGCGCCAACTTTTTTTATATCGTCTTCGGTTTCGCCCTTCATTTTGGTATAAAAGTTGGATGATGCCGAATTCGCGCCAAGCGCAGATACCAAATGATACTGATCCATGCTATTTTTAACCGCTATTTCTGCCAGTTGCAATGGATAATCATGGTCGATCTTTCGGTAAACCGCCAGGTCGGGTGTTTTTTTTCGGGTTGATCCCAGGCAACAGAAAACAGCGTGCCCGGTTATTTGATCTGCATAATGGTCAAGCTTGTCAAAATCAATCACCATTTGTGTTAATTTTTTATGTTTTACTGGCAATTCTTTTCGCACCAAAATTAATACTTCATCATATTCGGGCTGCCGCAATAAAATATCCAGCAGTAAACCGCCAATTAACCCGCTTGCGCCCGCTATGATTGCCTTGTATGCCACTGATACTGAATTTTCTGCAAAAATACGCATAATTATATTGAGAGATAAATATCAGGGCTATAAAGGCAGGAACGCTCCAGGCCCTCCCAGGGCGACCACAAGGGTGTGCCCCTACGCATCGCAGGCATTATAATAAAAAAGAAGATATTATTAAAACAAACCCACGTTTCAAAAATGGTCGTAGGGGCGGCCCTTGTGGCCGCCCTTTTACCGTATATAAGTTCGATAAGAACATTTTATGGTTTATATCCGGCCATGCGTGTAGATTTGCATTTTACTGATAATCAATTGTTTATGGTAATGGTAGTGAAGTTAATCCATACTCCTGCTTAATATAAAATAAATAAGACTGTATAGTAAACAAAACACTTTTTTAATTGTTATACTAATAATTCAATAACAATAGCACCAACGCGACATCCGTTTGCCCACAATCCCCTCCAATATTATTAGTGGCACGAATTTTTACAATGGTAGATTTTATCGGATGATTTAAAAGCATATCTCATGGCAGAAGAAATGGTTATTCCCGCATGGAAACGATGGCTTGAAGGCATTGGCGACCAGGTGGAGTTTTTTTTTAAGTTTTTCAGGAACATATTTACCGGCGGCTTTGAATGGTCGGAATTTGTGCGCCAATGTTACGAAATAGGGTACCGCTCCATGATGCTGGTTGGCATTACCTCTTTTATTATGGGTGTAGTGCTTATCCTGCAACTGCGGCCAACACTCGTCTCCTTTGGTGCGGCAAGTATGCTGCCAAAAACGCTTGCCGTGTCATTCGTACGGGAGATCGGCCCGGTAATTATCGCGATCATTTGTGCAGGTAAAATTGCATCAAGCATCGGCGCCGAATTGGGTAGTATGAAGGTAACCGAGCAATTGGACGCGATGGAAGTATCAGGCGCTAACCCGTTGCAATACCTGGTAGTTACCCGCATCCTGGCCACCACTGTTATGGTGCCGATATTATCGGTGATAGGGGATATAATAGGCCTTTTTGGAGGGTTTCTTGCCTTAAATCTGCGGGATAAGATGAGTTACAACTTGTATTTCACCAAAGTAGTGGCATCGATCGATTTCTCTGATTTTTTGCCGGCTTTTATTAAAACTATATTTTTTGGCTTTGCTATTGGTTTTGTGGGCTGTTATAAGGGCTTCCACTCCAATAAGGGAACTGAAAGCGTTGGCCTTGCAGCAAATTCTGCGGTTGTAACAGCATCCCTTTGGATATTTGTTATTGATGCCATAGCTGTACAGGTTACCAGCTTGTTGTTTTATAAATAAGGGATGATGGAAAAAGCGAAAGAAAAAAGCGAACAAAATCACAAGCCCAAAGGTACGGATGAACACGTGATAGTTATAAAGGGGCTGAAAAAGTCGTTTGGAGAAAAGCATGTTTTAAAAGATATAAACCTGGAAGTTAAGCGCAGCGAGAACGTAGTGATCTTGGGACGGTCGGGGACTGGTAAATCGGTAACTATACAATGTATTGTAGGCCTGCTGAAACCAGATTCAGGCTCGCTAAAAGTTTTTGGGGATGAAGTTGCCGATATGTCGGAGAAAGAATTGAAACAGTTGAGGATAAAGATCGGATTTCTGTTTCAGAGCGGTGCTTTATACGATTCGATGACCATTCGCGAAAACCTGGAATTCCCACTGACGCGGATATTAAAAATAAAAGAGCAGGCTGAAATAGACAAGCGCGTGGAAGCAGCGCTCGACAGTGTAGGGTTGCTGGATTCAATCGATAAACTACCGTCAGACCTATCTGGCGGCATGCGGAAGCGCGCCGGGCTTGCACGTACCATAGTTGTAAACCCCGAAATTATATTATACGACGAGCCAACAACCGGTCTCGATCCTATTACCTCGCGGGAAATAAGCGAGCTTATATTAAGTATTCAAAAGAAATATAATACAACATCGATAATTATAACCCACGACATGGAATGCGCGCGGCTTGCATCCGATAGGGTTGTGGTTATGGATGATGGCGAATATATAGCTGAAGGCACATTTGACAGCCTTCACAAATCAAAAAACAAAATTGTAGCAGCTTTTTTTAAAGACATATTATGAAAACAACATCAGGACAAAAAATAAAGATTGGCTTGTTTACTTTTATCGGCCTGTTGGCATTAGTATTAGCCATTTTCTTTATTGGCAACAGGAAAAACCTTTTCAGTTCAACGTTTAATGTTTATGGCGTATTTAGAAATGTAAGCGGCCTGCAGATAGGAAACAATGTGCGCTTTGCAGGGATAAATGTAGGTGTTGTGCAGTCGATAAACATAGTATCAGACAGCGCAGCAAGGGTTGACGTTACATTAAGCAGCAATGTTAGAAAATTCATAAAAAAGGACTCGAAGTTAAGCATAGGCAGTGATGGGTTAATGGGGGATAAGCTGATTGTTATTGCGCCCGGAGGCATTACCAGCACGGAGCCGGTAAAAAATGGCGATCAGTTAGCCGCCGTTAACCCGGTTGACATTGACAAAATAATTTCAAAAATGACAGGCGTGATCACCAATGCAGAATCGCTTACCGCTGGGTTATCACAAATTGTGGCTAAGGTTAACAGCGGACAGGGTAGTATAGGCCGGTTATTAAATAGTGATAAGCTATCAAAAGACCTTGAAGGTACTGTCAGGCAGGCGAAAACAACTATGCAAAACGTACATAGCACCACTTCAACATTAAATACCGACCTTAAGGCGGCACAAAGTAACTTTCTGCTGAAGGGCTTCTTTAAAAAGAAGAAGAAAAAAGCAACCCAGGATTCCATAAAAAAGGCCCAGGCCGGAGGGGTGCCCGCTACCCAGTAATTCAGATGAACAAACTATTATAGCGTTTCCGCAAACTGGTTAAGGTAATTAATCAGGCCCGCTGCATTACCGGGGATGTTACGCCTTAGCGGCTGAATGTTATTGTAGATGGTTCTGTCTGTAGCCAGGTTGTTTTTGTTTTGCGTAATAATATTTAATTCTAAAGTCGCTTGTTTTCCCTCATTGCGGGCGGCAATCATTTGCGGCGAATTTGGGTCGGGGGATGATTTGGCGCTTTTCAAATCGGCATTTGCTTTTATGGTATCTGCCGAATACTTTTTCCCCAAAGAGATGATACCTGAATTGAGATAATTGATCTGGTTCATCATCATATTATCAAGTATTGAAAGAACGTCACTTTCACCAGAGGCATTTTTTTGGCTGATAAAGGAGCTAAGTGTAGTTACTTTTTGGTTAAACGCAAATCTTGTTACCTGGGCCAGGGCATGGTTAAATGGCACTATAAAAATGCAACAGGGGATTAAAATATATTTCATTTCAACTTATCAAAGTATAGCAGCAATAAAGCCGGTTTGGTTTGCCGTCAATTTTGTGGATAAAGGCCATATCGCCTTTATCTCCAAAGTTTTATTCTAAAAGAGCAGATCATCCGATGGCTTAAGCAAAACAATTCTTCGATAATGGAATATGGTTTTAGCGACAATATTTCAGATGGATAGAGCCCTTTTTAGGGCAGTATATTATTGCTTTTAAAATTGACCGACTGGGTTGGGTTGAACTGGCCACTTAAAGAAAACACCCTGTTTAATTAACTATTAGCTAACCAATCACCCAACCCGCTCAATCAACTTTATTGTTTCACAAACTCAACCCTGCGGTTATTTGCTTTACCTTCAAGTGTTGAGTTATCGGCAATGGGTTTGGTATCTCCAAATCCCTTTGAGCTTAACCGCGAAACCTCAATGCCCATAGTGATCAGTTGAGCCTCTACAGCATCGGCGCGTTGCTGCGAAAGAGTAAGGTTATGGGCGGCCGTACCTGTATTATCTGTATGACCGTCAATCTCAAACTTAAGGTCTGGGTTATCCTTCATTATTTTTACTATCATATTAAGGGTGCCCATGCTTGTAGGTGTTATCGTTGCCTTATCAATATCGAAGCTGATACCATGAGTAACTATTTTTGCATCGGTAAACTTCTGCCCGGTCATGTAAAACTGTACGCCATCGGCAACTTTAAAATTTTTAAATATGATAGGTTTGTCCTGGCTGCCTATGCCTTCAATTTCCAGGTTAGCCGGTTTAATCCCGCCGCAGTTGGGGACCAAAAGTACACGGTATTTATCTACATATACCTTCATCTGGTTGTTTTTAAATGCAATTGCGACATGGTGCCATTTATTTAAAAAATTATTTTCCCCGATATCAGCCGGCAACGCTCCGCTAAAGATGTCCGTTCCGGTATAATCCACACCGCCTGGTTTTACACACACAGTCATGTTTTTACCCCCCACTTCATTTATGGACAATATGCCGCAGTACCCGTTGGATCCCCATGAATCATACTCAACAGAAAAATCATTTGTTAGGTAAGAATTATTCTTCATCAATGGTGATACATGCACATAATTACCGTCAGTCAGGAAAAAAGCCTTGTCCGGTCCAACCATGTTGAGGATTGCCTGGCCTCTC
>Ga0207052_10004_pt1 | contig 56905 bp, 55 predicted proteins | sample Alteio_BWMinCont_62_FD_153294 | JGI IMG/M metagenome (GOLD analysis project Ga0207052, IMG submission 153294) | Enriched cells from forest soil in Barre Woods Harvard Forest LTER site, Petersham, Massachusetts, United States -... | ecosystem: Environmental > Terrestrial > Soil > Temperate forest >...
CAATTTAAATAAGAACAGCAGGCTCGACCCAACGTTCATGCTTCTTAATAAGTTCAATAAGACGATCGTCTGCATCGGCAAAATCGATATTTTTTTCGACGCAATTTTTACCAACATAAAGATCAATCATACCTGGTCTAGAACCCACATATCCAAAATCTGCATCTGCCATTTCCCCAGGACCATTGACGATACATCCCATGATGGCAATTTTGACTCCGGGAAGATGAGATGTTCTTGAACGAATCCGTTTTGAAACATCTTGAAGGTCAAATAACGTGCGGCCACAGCTTGGACAGGAAATGAAATCCGTTTTAGAAGTTCTCATGCGTGCGGCCTGGAGAATATTAAAACATAAATTTCTAAGAAATGAGATCTCGTACGGGGCATTGATCCAAAGCCCTTCACCTAATCCGTCACATAATAGCGCTCCATATTCTGCAGCAGATTGTATGATAAGATCTTCTTGAGAACAGGTATAATGAAAACTAAGAATCACAGGAATTTGCAGATTTTTCACTTGTAACCAGTTAAAAAACTTTCGACTATAATGTAGACGTGATTCAGAAGGGGATAAAAAGAGTAATGAAGGTTGAATGTCTTCGAGTTTTGTCCATTCCTCTTCAGTTTCGTCCTTAATAATAACAGCCATTGCTGTTTTCTGTCCGGATGCAATCATAAAACGGGTTCTATTAAACTCATGTGTACGTGCAATTAAGGCTTCTTTTACTGTGTATAAGGGAATTTCACCTTCAGTCGGAGTTTCGGAAAAAATACTTATCCCGGTTGTCTTCAATGCCGCAAGAGTTTGACTTATTTCCGGTGTAGATGCTTTTTCGGTAATTACAATACTGTCAACACTAGAAATTTTGAGTTTCGGTTGGCCGTTATCCTCTTCACAACCAAGATTTTTATATAAATCAATCTCTTGTAGATCTTGGAGGTTAGCGCTGACAATGACAGAACCATCACGATGTAATGCTACATTTTTAGGAAAAATGATTGGTCGCCGTTGGATAGATTCAATGGAACGATAAGATTCTTCAAAAGGGTCTACGCCTTTTCCTTCATAAGACTTTGCGAGTGCAATCAAACGTTTACATGGATCCATTTCATTCCATGCGTCTTCAGTTAACGAAACACGAATGGTGTCGCCTATTCCGTCTAATAAGAGCGATCCGATACCCATCGCCGATTTGATCCGTCCATCTTCTCCCTGACCAGCTTCGGTCACGCCCAAATGGATGGGGTAATCCCAGCCCAAAGTGATCATTTCGGCAACCAATAAGCGATAAGCCAAAATCATGACTTGAGGATTAGAAGATTTCATGGAGAACATAATATCATGATAGTCATTTTTACGACAAACGCGTGCAAATTCTAAAGCAGATTCGAGCATCCCACGTGGAGTATCGCCATAGCGGTTCATAATGCGGTCTGAAAGCGACCCATGATTGGTGCCAATTCGCAAAGAACGCTTTAAACGTTTGCATTTTTCGATTAAAGGCGTGAACTTTTCTTCAATTTTTTCGATTTCTAAGGCGTAGGAAGCATCATCGTATTCGATCGTTTTGAAAGAAGCGCGCTTATCGACATAGTTTCCGGGATTGACTCGGACTTTATCCACAAAATCGATGACGCGCAAAGCTGCCGGAGGAAAAAAATGAATGTCTGCGACTAGAGGAATGGTATAACCACGTTGCAGCAATCCATTTTTTATTTGCTCACATGAATCCGCTTCTTTCATTCCTTGAACGGTGATCCGGGCTATCTCGCAACCGGCATCAGAGAGTCTCATGATTTGATCCATCGTCGCTTCAACATCACGAGTATTCGAAGTCGTCATCGATTGAATACGTACCGGATTGTTTCCACCAACGCCTACATGTCCCACGAATACTTCGCGAGTTTTGCGACGTTTAGTTTGAGATGTGGATTCACAATATTTGATCATGACTATTCCTAAAATCAAAATTACCTATTTAGGTAAGAGGAGTTATCTTAGCAGCTTATTCTTAAAATTTCTATGTGTATTTAATAGGCGAAACAGTCACAACCAAAGGACCACGGATTAAGTGAAGTTTTTTCTTTACAGGTAGTTCCTAAGAATGAATCCATCGAAGCCTTTAAGGCGCAACAGTCATGTTTATGCTGTTGATAATATCCGCCGTATTGGCGTACAGGAGACCAATCAGGACTGATCGGTAGATCTTTGGTGGTGTCTAAATTTGAATATTCTTTTGCGGCATAAACAACACGACCTCCCAGAATGGTTAAGATAGATGTAATATCTTTAATTGAATTATCCGGAATAGTGAAATAATCCATGGATAAAACAGCTAAATCAGCATACATCCCGAGTGAAAGAGAACCTTTCACTGTTTCTTCACGAGAAAAGTGGGCGCTCCCCATTGTGTAGAGGCTTAATGCCTCTAAGCGTTCAAGCTTGTTATCGTCTCCATACAACTGTGTACCCCCCACAGTTTGACCAGTGACTAACCAATACAAACACATCCAAGGATTATAACTTGCCACACGTGTCGCATCAGTTCCTGCCCCTACATGGATCCCCATATCTAACATTTTTTTGACAGGAGGACTTCTCTTTGCTGCTTCTTTTCCATAACGGTCTATAAAATATTCCCCCTGATAAGCCATGCGATGTTGGATAGCGATACCACCATTTAGAGTTTTAATTCTTTCAAGATTCGAGTCAGTAATCGTTTCTGCATGATCAAAAAACCAACGTAAATCGTTGAAAGGAACTTCCTTGTTGATTTCTTCGAATACATTAAGAGCTCGACTAATTGTCTCGTTATAGGTGGCGTGCAAGCGAAATGGCCAGCGGTTTTCGACTAAATACTGCACAACTTTTTTTAAATCACCCTCCATATTAGAAGGCATATCGGGTCTGTGGTAGAGAAAATCTTCAAAATCCGCTGCAGAAAAGACAAGCATTTCTCCTGCTCCATTCTGTCTATACATCCCATCGCCGGAATAAGGAGTAATCATTTTTGACCACTTCTGAAAGTCAGCTAATTCTGCTCCGGGCTTTTGTGTAAACAAATTGTAGGCAATCCGTATCGTCAGTTCATTATTTTTATGCAAATTTTCAATGACTTGATAATCATCGGGGTAATTTTGAAATCCTCCCCCGGCATCTATGCAGCTTGTCAGACCAAGACGATTGAGTTCGCGCATGAAATGACGTGTGGAGTTGATTTGATCCGTCAAATCTAATTTAGGCCCTTTAGCCAGCGTAGAATAAAGGATCATAGCGTTGGGTTCGGCAATGAGCATTCCTGTTGGGATGCCATTTTTATCACGCTGAATGCGTCCTCCCATAGGATCTGGTGTTTCTTTGGTATATCCCACAGCTCTTAATGCCGCAGCATTGAGGAGAGCTCGATCATATAAATGAAGAATAAAGACAGGAGTATCCGGAGCAATCGCATTTATTTCTTCTAAAGTAGGCATTCTTTTTTCTAGGAACTGAAACTCTGACCAGCCCCCAATGACTCTTACCCATTGTGGGGGCGGAGTACGAAGAACTTGTTCTTTTAACATATCCAGGGCATAGGCAAGAGAGGGAACACCATCCCAACGTAATTCCATATTGTAATTGAGGCCCCCTCGAATCAAGTGCAAATGAGAATCATTCAGACCTGGAATCACACGACGCTTTTGCAAATCAATGTATTGAGTATTTTTGTCGGCTAATTTATTGACTTCTTGATCAGAACCAATCACAGAAACAATGCCATCTTTTATGCCGATGGCAGAAACCTCAGGTTTTTGGACATCGAGAGTGGAGATCTTCCCGTTAAATAATATTAAGTCAGGATGAGAATCAGCCATGGACTCCTGCTTCAGAAGCATGTTCACCTAATGCCCATTTAGAAAAACGGACTTGGATTCCATAAGGGGAATCAGCTTTTAAGATATCCATGACTCCGTCGTAACTATCCCCATGAGCCCAATCCTGCTGGAGCTCGAATAAAAATTGCAACGAAGTCATGGGTACAGCACCGGCCTGAATCATTCTTTGGACACTTCTTTCGTGAGCTTCTAATGAAATATCTCCGCAGGCATCTGTAGGAACATACACTTCGAAACCGGCTTTAAGTAATTCTAAAGTAGGAAACAAAACACACGCCTCTGTCCATAATCCGGCCACCACAATTTTTTTACGACCTGTGGCTTCGATTGCTTTACGAAAATCTATATTTAACCATGCGTTAATCGATGTGCGATCAATCACTTTTTGATTTTGAAAAAGAGAAGTGATTTCCGGCGCTAAAGGGCCACTAAAACTGTCTTTTGCAACGGTGGATAAGACTGTAGGAATATTAAAAAGTTTGGCTGTTTTGGCCAATACTTCTGTATTATGCAAGATGGACATCCGATCATGACTTTGTACTCCAAAAAACATTGCAGGCTGGTAATCAATAAGAGTCAGTGCGCAATTCTTAGGTGTTAAAAATTCAGTATATTTATTATTCATAAATGTCCTTTATGCTTTTATTTTCAACATAATTAAATGGAGTAGGAATTGTCAAAAAGTATTTTAAGGATTACTTGAGAAAAATAGGCATATTTTTTATAAATCAAAACAAAAGGATTCATGCATTACACAAAAATTTACTGCGATGAACAGGGAGAGAGTCACTTTGAGGATGTTCCTATTTCTCTCAGTGATCAAGGGGTAATGGGATGCTTGTCCGAAGCCTTTACTGTTCAATCGATTCAATTTCGAGAGAATAAGTCTGACTACACTTGGGATTTCCATCAAGCGCCTGCCAGACAATTCATTATTCTTTTAGATGGAGAAATTGAAATTACTACAAGTTTGGGAAAAGTTCGAAGTTTTAAGGCAGGGGACATTCTTTTGGTTGAAGATATCCATGGAAAAGGTCATAAGACAAGAAATATCAAACAAGAAATACGTAAATCAATTTTTATAAAAATATGAACAAACTTATTACCGGCTTACACCATATAACAGCTATTGCGTCCGATGCTCAGAAAAACGTGGATTTCTATGCAGGGATTTTAGGACTACGCATGGTTAAAAAAACGATTAACTTTGATGCTCCTGAAGTTTATCACTTGTATTATGGAAATGAAAAAGGGTCGCCTGGAACGATTATGACCTTTTTTCCGTATACAGGAGTGCCAAAAGGGAGAAAAGGTAAAGGGCAGTTAACGGTCACTTCTTTCTCCATTCCTGAAAATTCCTTAGATTATTGGATTAAGCGACTAGATAGATTTAAAATCCCTCATGCTGATCCTGAAAAACGTTTTGAGGATGAAATCTTCATTTATTTAGAAGATTCGGATGGTTTAGGTCTTGAATTGGTTGCTAATCAGAGAGATGACAGAAAAGGATTTACTTACGGAAATATTCCCGTGGAATGTGCAATAAAAGGATTCTATGGAATCACACTTTCGGAAGAAGGTTATGAAAAAACAGCAGGTTTGTTAACGACACAAATGGATCACGAGTTGGTTAGTGAAAAAGGAAATCGTTTTCGATATTCGACGTCAAATAAACCTGGTGATTTTGTCGATGTCCTTTGTAGTCCTGATGTATTAAGAGGGCAAAGCGGAGCCGGTACGATTCATCATGTGGCTTTTGCAACGGCAAACGACACAACCCAACTTCAAGCTCGTGAAAGGTTAACTCAAAGTGGCTTCAATGTGACCCCAGTGTTAGATAGAGAGTATTTTCATTCGATTTATTTTCGAGAACCGGGTGGCGTTTTATTTGAGGTTGCTACACTTCCACCGGGTTTTGCAGTCGATGAAGATCCAGCTCATCTTGGTGAAGCGCTTAAGTTACCGCCTTGGGAAGAAAAAAATAGAAAGATAATTGAAAGTGAATTGCCTCCAATTCAATTCAACAGTCAAAAGTTTGCAGACTAATGCATCCATATCACATTGTCGAAAAAGGTCAGCCTGTTAAGAAAGCTTCTAAAGGATTGATATTACTTCATGGACGTGGAGCCTCAGCAGAAGATATCTTAGGTCTTGCGGAATATTTTTGTGATGATTCTTTTTACATAGCTGCTCCGCAGGCTACAAATCATAGCTGGTATCCATATCCTTTTTTGGCCGAGGAAAAAACGAATGAACCTTGGCTTTCTTCAGCCGTTGAACTCGTGAAAAAATTGATCGATGAAACAGCAAGATACATTCCTAAAAAGGATATTTATTTAATGGGTTTTTCTCAGGGAGCTTGTTTAGTGCTCGAAGTTTCCGCGCTCTATGCGACTCGATATGGGGGAGTCGTCGCCTTTACCGGCGGATTAATCGGGAATACAATCCGTGAAGAAAAATATCAGGGCGATTTCCAAGGAACCAAAGTTTTTATTGGAAATAGTGATGTAGATCCGCATGTCCCTTTAACTCGATCTGAAAAGTCCAAGGAAGTCATGGAGAAATTAGGGGCTGATGTGACTTTAAAAATCTATCCTGGAATGGGTCATACAATCAACAATGATGAAATTAATTGGGTTAAAGAGTTTATATTTTAGGGGAGCATTGGTGTCTTTACGTCGATTCTTATAAAAATGCTAAGCAAAGTTAATAGTACACTGTAAGGTAAATCCCTCCAAATAAAAATTTATTTTAATTTTAATACATTTTACGAAAAAACACCTGTCCTATTGGCCAAAGGCCATAAATATATCAGCCTAGGGTTAGGCGTCTAGCCGTAACCCTAGGTAAGTAAAAAGATAGGATGCAGTCTGAAGGACTGCCATATAATAAATGCTAAAGTGTTGAAAGTTAACTATATATCAGGCATTCAGCCTGGGATCATCTTTTTTTTACCTAGGGTTACGGGCTAAACGCCCTAACCCTAGGCTGATATATTTATGGCCTTTGGCCAATAGGACAGATGTTTTCTCGTAAAAATGTATTAATATTAAAAGAAATTTTTATTTGGAGGGATTTTCCTTACGGTGTACTATTAAATTTGCTTAGCATTTTTATAAGAATAGTTGGCTACAAAATTCAATCCGTTTTTTAAAATTTATTTTCAAAGTCGTTATCTTCCAATCTAATATATTTGATTAATTTTTTTAGTAATTAATAAATGCTGGCTACAATATTTTTTTTAAGTAAAAATAAAATCAAAGTTTTTATAATAAATAATTATATTTTGTTATAATGAAGATAAGCAGAGATAAGATGAAGATTTAAAGTATATCTTTTCTTACATTTTGTTTTTGTGGTTGTATTCACTCGGTACTTTTTCTCCATTGCGTTAGCAAGATAGTTGCTGCACAAGCAATGGCTCCCTAATTAAGCCTTATTTGTTGTGTTTACTTAGTGATAAACATAAGGAGGTTTCTATGTCTAATCTACAAAACATTGCATTGGTGAGGAAACTTTATGAAGAATTTTATTCAAAAAATAATCCATCAATAGCAGATCAATTTTTCACAGTTGATGTGAAAATGAATGATCCCGCAACTCCAAATATAAAAGGGTTAGCTCAGGTTAGGGAAACAGAAATCATGTATAGAAAAGCTTTCCCTAATAAAACACTCAAAATTAATGAGATTTTTGGTACAGAAGATAGAGTGGCTGTTTATTGGACAGCCGAGGGCGTCCAAAAAGGAAACCTTCAGGGGATTTCTCCCACAGGAAAAAATTGCACGGTGACAGGAATAAGTATTTTTCGCATTACCAATGGAAAAATCTCAGAAATTATTCAAAACTGGGAGAGGCTCAGTTTGCTTGAACAGCTGGGCGTTGTTGAACCATTAGAAGCATTACATCCTCAAGCTAATCGTTAAATCTAGTGCAGTGTTCGAGGATGGTTACTTTTGCAGCCGTCCTCTTTTTTCAAAAATGGGTGTCGTTAAAACATCAAATTTGATAAATTTACAGTCATGCAAAAGCTTAAGATTCTTTTTCAAAATAATAAAGATTGGGTCACTAATAGACTTAGTAAAGATCCTAATTATTTCCGTCGGATGGCGGAAGCTCAAGATCCTCAATACTTGTGGATTGGTTGTTCTGATAGCCGAGTTCCAGCTAATGAAATTGTTGGTTTAGAACCCGGTGAGCTTTTTGTCCATCGTAATGTCGCTAATCTTTGTCCTCATACCGATTTCAATTGCCTCTCCGTTTTAGAATATGCAGTAGATTTACTTAATATTCAGCATGTCATTATTTGCGGTCATTATGGTTGTAACGGTGTGAAAGCTGCCATGGAGGATCATCGTTTAGGTCTTGTAGACAATTGGCTACGGAATATACGAGATGTTTATGCGCGTTATAAAAATGAATTAGAGAGTATTTCGGATAATATAGAACGCTATAATCGTCTAGTTGAGCTTAATGTGATGCAACAAGCACTCAATGTTTGTCATACAACCATCGTCCAGGGGGCGTGGGCTAGAGGTCAACCACTTTGGATTCATGGATGGGTTTACGATATTGCTACGGGTACTCTTAAAGACTTAAATTGCTGTATTTCGAGTATCGATCAAGTTGAATCCATTTATCGCATGGGCTCTTCTAATTAATTGAATAAGGAAAATGAGGGGCTTTGCAGCCCCTCATTTATTTAGAGTTTTCTTAATTGGAAAATTTCAATTGAGGCGCTATCATTTAAGAAAGCTCCTCCGGACACAGAAGATAAAAGAGTCACATCTTTACTGCTCACATTATTTAATGTCAGAACTTGGCCATTCAACACGACAATAATCACACTATTCGTGATCGTCCTGAAATCATCGCCACTTTCCGTAATCGCTGCAGAAATACTGCCCGGTACAATGACTCCATCTAAATAGAGGCCAAAAGACCATGGAGTAAATGAAGCAGGATCAAAAGTCGTTAAATGACCTGTGACAGAATAATTGATCACATAGATTCCATTTTGATGGATTTTGATTTCTCCCGTAGTATTGATCGAGCTAATATCAATAAGTGGGGAAGTTGCATTCAAATGTTCGAACGTTACTGTGTCATTAGGATTACCTGCTAATGCAATGATTTGTTCTTTAGTGCTGTACAGATTAGTAAAAACTGTAATTCCCTCGCAGCAACACATAGGTCCTCTTGGGCCTGTTGTACCTTTTGGACCTTGGCTTCCCTGAGGCCCTGCAGGGCCTTGACGACCATCTTTACCATGAGGTCCCTGAGGTCCTTCATTACCTCTTTCACCGCTTGGTCCTTGTGGTCCCTCAGGGCCTTGAGGACCCGGACACCCTGGTCTACCATCATTTCCTTGCTTTCCTTGAGGGCCAATTGGTCCTTGAGGACCTTGAGTTCCTTCAAATCCTTGAGGGCCCTGAGGACCTTGTGGTCCCTGAGGTCCAGCTGGGCCTTGCGGACCCGGAGGACATTGAGGAGGACACATTTCATGACAATCTTTACATTCTTGGCAATCAGCTTGAAGGGATGCTGTACTTAACATGACGCCCATCACACCGACTAATAACGTGTGAAATTTCATTTTTTTTCTCCTTAGGTGATTAAGTTCCGTTAAGAGAATTTATAAAGACATTTTTTTTAGGTGGGCAACTAGAATTTTAGGTTCACAATATATCTGTGGCTACATATTGCCTTTAACAGTATGCGTAAAAATACTGGCTACAAATTTTTTTTTGTTGTTAAATGACTTTGAAATTGAGGTGGATCTACGATTAAATGATTTAGAATAACAGTAATTAACATGTCGTAAAATTTTAACACAAAGACGAACACAAGGTACAGAGGCACAAAGAAACAAAAGAAGCATAAAGCAAAAATAAACGCTTGTCACTTTGCTTCTTTGTGCCTCTGTACCTTGTGTTCGTCTTTGTGTTAAAATTTTACGACATGTTAATTACTATTATTCTAACGAATAATATTTATGAAAATTTATTAAGTAAACAACTTTTCGAGGAAAGTTTTTTTTATTTCACTACTAGTCATTTGAGTTTTTTCTGCCGCTCTTGTAGGTGATAAACTTGCGGTAACATTTAATTGATTAATTGCAGCTCCTCTAGCCTTTGAAAAACTACTGGATTTTGGTTCTTCTGTACTAGCGTAGTAGTAATCAAAATTAATAATGTGATTTCCACTTAATTTTTTATGTTCTTCAAATTTATTGGCTAAGTTTGCGCCAGTTTCTTTTAGCATCTTTTCAAGTTGTGCATTAAAAAATGTATAATTAAGCTTTGGACAATCGTTTGTGCGGGTTATTGTTTTACTCTTAACATAAGATGAACTTGAAGAAGTGCACCCTGCACCTACTTCTACAATTGCATTTGAAGGCTTTCTTTCTTCGATTGCGCTCAACCAAACATGGATAATGGAATCCTGTGTTAAAGCATCTTTAAGATACTGATCTAAATGACTAATGTTAAAAGAATAAATACGATGTAATGGATGTTCAGTAGTATAAGAACTATATAATACAGAGTTAGATGCTAAGTCGAGAATTTTAGTAATTTCAGTAAATACTGTTTGTGAGAATTTTTCAACAATTTCACTCTTATAACGATCTATATTTTCATTAAATTGATTTTCTTGAAGGTTCCTAGCTAATAAATTATTAGTATAATTAATTTGTCGATCATTAATAATCAAAACTGTTTCGTCTCTGCTTAGTGCTGACATCTTTGTTTTCCTTGTTGTTATTGTGTATCTGGATACAGGTTTAAGAGGATACTAGCAAACATCAACATTTGAACAAAGAATTTCGTTTGTTGAATAGTGTTTTTTTTCTTATGCAATGGTCACGTTTTTAAAGACGCGATATCAATCACGAAATGATGACCAATGGAATCACTTTTAAAATTTTTGTTTAATATTCTGTTGCCATTCGGGAGATAACTTTCGAGTTGCTTCTTTTCTTGCCACACTTTGAAGATCTTTCCAATGAACTTTTAGAAAGGCTGCCACACGTTCAGGATTGTGTTCTCCGAGATCACGAAGCCACCAACCAATTGCCTTTTGAATAAACCACTCTGGATCTTTTGCATAAACACCTGCCCAAAGAAGCATTCGTTCGGGATTACGACTCGGTTTTGCGTAGGGGAGAGTATAAACAAGGGCGGCTCTACGCATCCAAAAATTAGGGTGTTTTGTCCATTTCTCTAATACATCCAGTAAAGATTCGTCAGCAAGGATGCATTTTCCTGCAGCTTGAGCTAAATGGTCTTCAAGAGCCCAACCGTCCACCTGTTTAAGAAAGAATAAGATTGTATTCCAAAGTGCAGGTGAGGGCTTCAAACGTTTAAGATTAAGAATCTTTGCTGCACACACCATAAGATCGAATTGATTTGTTTCCCAAAGACTCCTTGCCAACAATAATAAGTCTTTATCCTCTAAGTCTTTGCATAGACCACGAGTGATTTTTTCACATTCCGGGACCGGAATTCCCCAATGTTCGCGACTGGATTTATGATAACGTTGGTCAGCTAAAGCTCTTTCAGGATTTTTTAATCGTTGTAATTCTTGAATAAAGTGTTCGACATCTACAAACATGGATTTCCTTATGATGAGTTCAGGAAATGATAACACAAAAAACCAAGAAAAAAAATAAATAAGTTGGGAAAGGCGTAAGGATAAACAAGTTTGAAAATAAAAATTTTAATTGTTAAAAAACAGGGGTTGATGTACATCTTAAATCAATGGGATTAATCATTTTATGGTTTTATGAAACTTAATGAATTTTTTGAAGAACTTCAACAAGAATATCATATTAACTTAAATACTACGGCCTATTCTGTGGCCTCTATTTTTGTTAATAATAAATGGACTGTTTTTTTTAAAGAGTTAGAATCGCCTGTATTCATTATTTATACAAATCTGTGTCCACTTTCTGCTAATCAGAAAGAAGCTTTTTATGAAGAGATATTAAAAGTGAATTTGTATGGGACACAGACAGATGGAATAGCGTTTGGATTAGATGAAAAAAATCAGATGATTGTCCAGTATTATCGATTTGAACAAGAACCTGCTTCTTATAAGGAAGTGTCAAATAAACTGAAGAAATTTATCGGAGTTGCAGAGCGTTATAAACAAATTTTTGAGAAGTTTTAAAGGGTAAATAAGTGGAAAAAATATTAAACAACATATTTGATTCTCTTGAAGGAAAATATCAGATTGAAAAAGAAGATTTTCTGAACCAAATTCCTTTTAAGCACCTCTTTCTTTCTCTCCCTTCAGATGTGGATCCGAGCAGAAAATACGCATGTATTATCCATTTAATGAAATCTAAAGAAATGACACAATTTCTTCCTGTAGAGACTCCACTACCTACATTACAAATTTTGCACATTCTTCCTCATAAAATCGGTCCGACTTATGTACCCCAAGTGATGCGTTTATTGAATTTGATCAATACGGCTGCTCCTCTACCAGGATTTGGCTACGATGAGAGAGAGCATCAATGTTATTATAAGTTTTGTTTTCCGGTACTCGCAGCATTAGACCAAAATGAATTTATTGAGAATAGCTTGTTAATCATGCGAGCTATTTTCGATGTCTATCTAGAAATCATCCAAAAAGTCTCTTTAGGGCAAGAATCCGTCGAGCATTTATTAGGGATTAATCTCTAGTAGGAGAAGAGAATCTTTAGAATTTTAACACAAAGCCGAACACAAGAAGCGAAGACACAAAGAGAGGAGAGTGTTGTTTTTCCTCTATATGAAAAGAAAGGGGAAAACAACACTCTCCTCTCTTTGTGTCTTCGCTTCTTGTGTTCGTCTTTGTGTTAAAATTCTAAAGATTTAAATTACAATCAAGGATGGAAAATAAGATCTGTTTTTGCTTGTTGAAAACTTGCGGCTTTGGGATGTGATTTTGAAAGAGAAATCATTTCTTTTTCTACAGAAGCCACAAAAGTCTTAGGATTTTTTACTTCTAAATATTTTAATACTGTATCCGTAATAGGCTTCTCTGCGTAGCTGCTTTCTTCTTTAATGAATTGTCCTAAAGTATACATAATTCCAGTTTCACTATGTTCAAATTGACCTCGATTATGTTTGCGCATTTCATATAAAGAATTAGCCGATGAGTAAGCTCCTTTAACGGCACTTTCAGCAATAGATACACTTAAAGAGGCCAGAGAAAAAACTGGGAAGGCAGGGGCTGAAAACACACCAGCTAAAACAACTGTCCCTACAATGCCTGAAGTTAAAGTGACAACTCCAGCCGCAGCTTCTAGAGAATTCATGGCAAATTCTTTACATAATTCTCGTTTTTGGAATTTAATAAAACGACCTAATACCTTCGCTTTTTCTCTGAGTACAGCTAATGTTTTATACTCTTTGATGGTCGTTTTTTTTGATGAGACTGAATCAGAAAGTTCTTTTTTTTGCCCACTTATTTCTTTGGATTCTTGAGAACTTTCGTATGTCTTAAGAATAGTTTCATGAGGAATTTCTGGCATATTCAAAGGGACCTGAAGGTCGGTATTTTCTTCGATTAAATTTTCTTTAATTTCATCAATCAAACGATCTTTTATTTGATCAAGTTTTTGATCTGAACGTTCATCAATTTTGATACTTTCTTGAAGACGAAGGATTTCAAGATGAATGTTTTCTGTAGGTCCATATTTGTTATCGAGTTTGACTTTTAGCTCTTCTGCTTTAGCATTAAATTCCGAGGTCAATTCTTTCACACTATCTAAATGGTGATAATGTTTGTAGACTTCATAAGCTTCATAAGCGCCTTTTGAAGCCTCAAGGGCACCAAAAGGAATAGCTAAAAATGGTACAACAGTTTGTAATCCGTCAATCAAGGGTGTTGTTGTCGATACAATTCCTTCCGTAACTTGAAGAACTGTTAAAGCAACATTGACCTTATCTCCCCATCTAGCCATTTTATTAGTATTGGCGTACAGCATATGAAGACCATTATAGCCACATTTTGCTAAAGCCGATTTATAACATCCTGTAACTTCTTGTTGTAACCCTTTAGATTTTTGTTCAAGTTCTTTGATCTCTAATTCTAATTGGGCTTTTTTCTGATCAAGTTGAGATGTTTTTTCCGCATGACTTGTGATCGTTTTTCGAGACGAAGAGTCTATTGTATCAATTTTAGAACGTACTCGTTTGATTTCTTCTTGAATAACTGCTTTTTTAATAGGTAATGTTTCTTCTGATTTTTGAGTCTCTAAATGGGACATCAAAGTAGCTAAATTGGAAGAAGAAGAGTGAATAATTTGAACCCCTTTTTTCTCAAGACTTCGTTCTTCTAAGGCTTTAAGTTCCTCTAATAAACTTTGTTTTAAGGCAATTTCTTTGCGCACTTCTTGAACTTCTACAAAAATATGCCCGGCTTTATTTAAATCTAAAACTCCTTCGATCATTTCGACGGCATGAGAAGATTCTTTTGCTGTTTTCAACAAGAATAAAGCAGCATCCTTTAGCCCCTTTTTAACTTTAAGCTTAGGACTCATATTAGAAAGACTACTTTGAAGAAGCTTTTGGTCTTGTTCTATGTTTTTTTGATGATCCTTAAGTTCCAGGATTAGCGCTTCCTTCTTTTCAGATAAGGAACTAATTTGCTTTTCGTGTTGATTAATTTGAGTTGTTGTTTGTACTTCTTGGGTAGAAGTTGATGAAGTTTTGCTTTTTAGATTTTCGATAATTAAATTAAGTGAGTTTATTTTTGAATCTACATCAGTAATTTTTCCAATTATTTCATTTATTTTGTTCAGGGAAGTTTTTAAATTGTTTTCAGCTCTTTTAAATGCGCGTTCTTCTGAAGTTTTAGGAACGATTTCAGAGGGAACAGTTTTCGTGTCATTTTGTTCAACTAATGTAATAGTTTTTATATCGGCAGGGATAATTGAATTACCTTCTTCACTTGGCTCAGTAGGAGTCGTTAATGAATCTATTTTAGGAGATTGAGAAATAGATAATTCTGTAGTTTCAGGTAGGTTATTTGGCTGATTTGACTGACTAGACTCAATTTTATTAATATTCATATTTACCTTCGGTAACTAAAAATACTAATAATCATTATAATGCTAATCCATTTAATAAATCATTATAATAAACATATTAATTTAATTAAGATTTAGTAAATTTATAGTAATTTGATTTTTTTAATAGTTAATTGATATAATAAAAAGATTAATAATATTGGAGGTGGTTATGGGTGGTGTGCGAAGAACCGAACAACAAACACTGATTGTACCCCAAGATAGATCAACAAACACTGAAAAAAAAGCATCAAAATTTTCATTTTCTCAATTGTTTTCCTCACTTACACAGCAAATAAGAAATAAAGGAGGGAATTATATCGGAAATAAATTAACACACGTAAAAAGTAATCCTGAAAAAATTTCTAAGAATCTAGATACAAGATCTGAACTTATTAAATCAGGATCAGCTGAACTTAAAAAAATAGTTACAAAAGGTAATTCAGCAAAGAGATTGATTGAATTAGATGCTCTTCAAATTAAACCAAAGGAACCATCCGAAAAATGGATTATCATATTTAATGGTGTTGGGGATCAATACGAAGGACATTTAAAAGCCTTAGAGCAACTAGCAGAAGATGTAGGGGCTAATGTTCTTACTTTCAACTATAGAGGTGTTGGAGATAGTAAAGGTAAGAAAGCAAAATCAGCGCAAGAACTTGTTGATGATGGAGAAAGTGTCATTAAGTATTTAAAGGAGACAGGAATTTCCAAAAAAAATATGTTATTATACGGACATTCGATGGGAGGTGGAGTTGCAGCTGAAGTTTATTCAAAAACTATGAATAATAAAGGTTCTTTAGTTTCGGAATCATCTTTTAGTACACTTTCTGCAGCGGTCAAAGAAAAAAGAGGTAAATTGGTTTCTTACCTTTTTAAGAAATTAAAGTGGGATCTAGATGGCTTTACTTCATTTCAAGCAGCTCAAGGCAATAAGGCTGTTATTGTTAATAGAAGAGATCCTACAGTTCGTTATCAAGAAGCCTCTCTTTATAAGCAACTGACAAAAGAATTAGAAGAAGGTCAAGAACTTCATCGCTTAAAAATAGGTTCAAAAAGAGATGTTGATTATGAACCTAAGGTTAAGGTAGATCCAAAAACAAAGGTTAGTAAAGAAGAGAAAGTTCCACTTGAAAATAAACCTTCAGAATACAAAAAAGCATATAGTCAGCTTAAAAAGAAAGGTTTAATTAAGTATTTATATCATCCTCATCAAAGAATTATGGATAGATTACAAAATGTGAAAGATCCAGTGAAGCCATCAAAAACACTTTCAAAGGTTAATGCGGATGCTATTAACCAAATAAATAATAAATTTAATAAAGAAGACGACCAAGCATATGCTAAAATGACCGCATTATTCAAAGAGTTTTTAGATATTCAAATGGAAGCATCAGAAGTGGATAATCGTGTACTTATAGTAGATGATGATGAGTTTTAATAATCTTCCAACTCTCTAAACGCCAAACCTTAATGAAGATATAGGTTTTACGGAGTAGAAATTAGAAAGAGAGATAAAATGAGTTCACTCACTATTCTTGGAATAGTTGAGTGAATCATGAAAAAGAGTACTTATTTAAAAAAATCAGTAAGAGTACTTTCTGCTGACCGATTCTCAAATGAAGAACAAATAAAATGACTCATTTCCTTTGAGTAGCTTATTTTTTCATTAGCTATCACCTGCATCAATAAATTGATATCTAGTCTATTTAGAGTAACACTTTTTTCTCTTCCATCAGAAAGTGTTATTGTACATACATGTTTACATGGACGTGACTCAAGACATGTTGGTGAAATCTTAAATATTTCCACCATGCTAGGCGAAACTGCAGGACTAATAGACATTTTATTCTCCTTTGAATTGTTGTGATAAAAGTGTCGTTATACATCTAGAGGTTTTTTTTCAAACCAAAATAAGTATTTACATTGGGTTCATGGAAACTTTACCCTTAGGAGACTTATGAGGGAGTTACAAAAATAAATATCCTGCTTGGAAATAACTATAATGAACCCATTCTAATCGTGCCCGTGCCCGATTTGTTATTCTTGATGAAAAAAATTTACGAGTGTTTCCTAAAATAATCATGTTGCTTGTTTGGCCTAATTATGTTAGTTAGCTGTTTGTAGAGATTTTTGGCAAAAAAGAATTCTTAGAACAAAGAAATAACTATGAAAAACAGATTGATAACAGTGACAATTTTTCTAGGAGTTATATTTTTAATTCCTATTAATGCAGATAATCAAACTTCACAAAATTCTAACAATTTACCTGCTTTAGGGACTATAGAGGTTTTAGGCAAGTTAGATGACATTGACATTGAAGTATTAGTCCAAAGTCCTTCAGGACAAGAAACACCTCTACAGATTGTATGTGTATTTGAGTATACTGAAGGGGACATATTTATTTCGCCCCCAGCATTACCAAAAGAACTCAATGGTCTAGTACATGTGGATGAAGCACTGCATGGATTAATCACTGAATTAAGAAAAACAAATAAATTTGAAGGTAATGCTCTTGAAACACTTCTCATTAATCCACCAGCCAATACAATTCCCGCAAAAAAATTATTGCTTATTGGACTTGGCAACAGAAACGATTTTAAACCCGACATGATGCGAATGATCGGTGTAACAGGAATGAGAGAGGCTCTTAGATTAGGTGTTAGCAGTTACTCACATGCAAGTGATTTGAAAGATAGCGGAATTTCTTCTCCAACGGCAGATGTTGCCGGCTATGTTATTCAAGGAGCTTTTGAAGCTTATCGCACACAAATGTATTTGAAGAAGCAAAACGCCAGTGATGCATTAACAGTAAAAAAGATCACCTTACTCAGTGGGCCATCCTATTTTGAAGATTCTAAGCAAGGAATTACTAAAGTGATTAAGGCTTTGGGTAAATAAATGGATAGAATAAAAAAAATTTCATTTTTTTGTATAACTTGCCTCTTCTTTGTTATCACAACAATGCTTTTTTCTCATGAAGGACACCATAGTAAAAACAAGGAGTTGATCATTGAACATCGAGAAACAACTTTTTTTGGTAGTTCCTTAAGCCTATCTGAAGTTATCCACTGGTTTAGTCGTTTTCATCTCATTCTTTTGCATTTTCCTATCACATTAATTATTATGACGGTCTTTTCTGAGTTGTTATTCTATAAATATGGGTCTGTTTTATTTGACCACGCTTCTCGATTTATGATTATTGCCGCTGCAATCATTATTATTCCAACCGCGTTATCAGGCTTTGCTTTTGAGTATGAAGTTCATTACGATGGAGTTATTGCGGATTTATTTTGGTGGCATCGATTTTTTGGCGTGATAACGACCATTCTTACCATCGCAGCAGCTGTATTAAGAGAACTTCACATACGAAGAAATTGGAATACGATGAAAAGTTATTACATTTGTCTAGCTATCCTATTTATTAGTGTGAATCTAACATGTTATTTTGGTGGAAGGGTGGCTTTTGGGTAGGATTCATTTTTGTATTAGACCGGTTCAAATTGTCTTGCTGGCGTTTTTATGCATAAGCCAAACCCTCTTGACAGCTTCAGAAACCCCAAAAATTAAAGTAGCATTATTCTTTGATAAAGGAGCTCGTCCACGAAGTAATTTGCCTATTGCGCTAGAAGCAGCAAATGACATGACTTTTTCAACAGTTAATGGCGAAGAACTCAGAGAGGGATATTTAAATAATTTTGATGTGTTAATTGTACCGGGAGGTTCTTCCAAGAGGGAATCAGTCAGCATGGAGGCAGAGGGGAGAAAAGAGGTTCGGCGTTTTGTTGAGAAAGGAGGCATTTATTTAGGGATATGTGCCGGATGCTATTTACTTACGCAAGCTAAACCGACAGATCTTGGCTTATTACCATTAGACACACTCGATAAGGCACATTGGCGTCGCGGAAAAGGGATACTCCCTATTAGACTTACTCCTTTAGGACAAGAAATTTTTGGCACTAAACAAAACATCATCGAAGTTCTTTATCATAATGGACCTGTGATTGATGATTCTCACATGACGAAAGATTCCAACTTTAAGCCTTTAGGTTTTTTTCAAGGCGAGCTGGTCCAGAGGGGCGGAAAACAAGGAATTATGATCAATACTCCAGCAATGTTTATAGGAAAATTTGGTAAAGGATTAGTCATGGGAATCAGTCCACATCCTGAAGCTAGTCGTAGCCAAGTTTACATGGAATTAAATGCCATTCGTTGGTTATATGCTCATCGGCACTAAATATCTTTTACTTACATTTCAATTTGAGAATCTTGTTGATCTATATAATAACTTTCTGATTATACCTTAACGATCATCACAGCCAATTCACCTGCAATAACAAAATAGGGAAGAGGAAGAGCAGCTAAAATAGCAGCTATTTCTTTAATTGGTCGTTTGTTTTGTTGAAGTCGAAAGGCTACGTCACAGATACGCTCTGTTGTTAAGGTGTAATAATTTCCCTCCAGCTTTTTAAAAACTTTCCGAGAGCAGAGAATAAAATGGCGATTTGAGGATTTCTTTGCTTGAGGAAAGAGCGAATGAAAAATAATTTGAGGATTAACCTTTTGTTTTGAAATTGTGTCTGTTGGGTTATCTTTCGTACAGAGAATCACTTTTCCATTGTCCTGAAGAACGATGCGCGATTGTCCAACATTTGCGAACCAAATTTTGTCATCAAAAAGGACAGCAACAGAAGCAGTACTTTTTGTTTTATCCTTTATATTTGGATCGCTTAATAAAGTATCTGAAAGAGAAGAAAAACAAGCTTTTAAGGAATCGCACACTCCATTTTCAGTTAATTCTAATGGGTTGTTTGCTTCGATAGCAGTTTGTAAATGAGATAACAGGTGAGTGTTCAGAAATTCAGCAATATTTGGTCTATAAATACCTTCAAAAAGTCCAAAAACTTTGAGTTGGTAATTAATTTGGTTAATGTTGACAGAAAGAATTTCAGCAAAACTATGCTCATCACGACCGCGATTGAATGAACAAATGCCCATTTCAGTGTTGTCTAAATTTTTTGAATCCCATTTCAATAAAATACGGTTGGTTTGTTGAGTAGAGCCGCATGGTAATGGATAAACCATATTGACACGAACACCAATGGGATTAAGATCGTATGCAAAAGGCTCTTGGGGGGTCACTATAGCATTTAAATAAAATCCATCCTCTTGGTTACTGCTTTGTGTTTCTGGGATCGGTGCAAAATAAGAAAAAATATTTGCAAAAAAGTCACTAACAGGAGTTTCTTCACACGGAATTGTTTGTGTCCAAAGGATATCCCCAAATTTTCCAATTTCTCTAGCTGTAGATACTAAGGATTGCATATTTTTTCCTATGAGATGATTTCAATCAATTTATACATGAAATTTGATTTTATCAAGTTTTTGTAAAAAATATTCTTTCGGAGATCGGATGATTACAGCATATTTTTGTAATTAGAAAAGTTATTGAATGTCTCTGGAATTTGCGTTATAGTGTCTGTTTTTTATGGAGATGAAATAATGAATGAAGAATCTGGTTTCCCAAAAGAAAAAACATGGCGACCTTATAGCAATATTCGAGGTAAGGTCATAGGTATTGCAATGCATGAAAATCGTTTGCTCGTTTGTGAAGTTCTTGACGATGAGGGAATCATAAAAGGCTGGTGTCCACTCGGGGGTGGAATTGAATTTGGTGAAACAGCCGAAACAGCAATAAAAAGAGAAATTTTAGAGGAACTCGGTTGTGGTATTCAAATCATGGGGAATCCTTCAGTATACGAGAATATTTTTGAACATCATGGATTTAAAGGGCATGAAATCATTTTTGCTTTTCCGATCATTTTTGATAATTCAGAGATTTATGCAAAAAACCGTTTTCAAATTGTTGAAGATAAGGGGAGTCTTCATTGGGTTCAATGGATGGAGATTGACAAGTTTCGAACAGAAGCTGCAATACTCTTTCCTAAAGGGCTAATTACTCAGATTACTTGAAATATGTTAAGGAGTTAATTTTAGAATAGAAATAGATGCATTGACATTTGCTTGTGTGCCACCAATGACGCTTGCAAGCCCCACGGCGGCAGCTGAAGAATGGTTTCGCAAAGTAAGAACGTCCCCTGCACCTATCACAAATATTGCTAGCCCTGTGTTTTGTTGGGTGCCTGCGCCTGAACCATATACAGTTCCTGGAACTGCTGTTCCATTTAAGAATAAAGCAAATTGGTTAGGTTCTGTCCCTGAAACAGAAAATTCAACCTTATAAATCCCTGCTTCAAGAACTACAATATTCGAAGATGAGGGTACATGTGTAAATCCTGCTGTTAATATCCCATTTGTATCGAAAGGAACATCTGCTTCAATAGGTATGGTTTGTGCCGTTAGATTGTAAATATAAGCAAAATCTAAAACTACTCCTGCAGGTCCTATGGGGCCAGTTGCGCCAGTTGCCCCCGTAGGTCCTGTGGGGCCCGTTGCCCCTGTTATACCTGTGGATCCTGTTGGACCAGTTGCACCAGTTGCCCCCGTGGGACCTGTAGCGCCTGTGGGGCCTATAGGACCAATATTACCAGTTGCCCCTGTAGGTCCTGTGGGTCCCGTTGCCCCTGTTGCACCTGTGGATCCTGTCGGACCAGTTGCACCCGTGGGACCAGTAGGACCAATAACACCAGTTGCGCCAGTTGCACCCGTAGGTCCTGTGGGTCCTGTAGCACCTGTTACTCCTGTGGATCCTGTCGGACCAGTTGCTCCTGTTGCTCCTGTAATACCTGGAAGTCCTGTAACCCCTTGGGGGCCTGTAGGTCCTTGAGGACCTATTATCCCTATTCCACCTTCAGTAACAATCTGTTGTATTTGCTGAACAAGTTGAGGCTGTAACTCTGGTAACAGCAATATACCATTATTTAAGATCGTGTGGATTGACTGTAGTAAATCAACTGCAGAAGAGGGACGGGAACTATTACATCCAATACCACAAACATTTTTACCAATTATTTCAGAACTAGGAGTAACTTTTTTTTCATTTTCATCGGTTGCATACAAAGGGATTGTTAATACCCATGACATGATAAAGAGACGTAAAATAATATATTTCAAAACGTATGTCCTTCAAAATACAGAGATCGCAGACCAATAGATTCGGAGACGTCTATGCTCAAAAATTTGATAAAAAAATACATGAACGACCTCCTTGATTATTTGGGTTTAGCTTCGACAATACGTTTAAATTTATTTTTAAAATAGTAGTTATTTAATATTTCAGTCAATTTGTTTGGTAATAATAAATTATTTCTGGATACATATTGATTAAATAAAGAGTTGTAAAGATTGATGTTTTTTAAAAAAAAGGGGGCATAAAGTGTTAGGTAAATCGGTATATAAAAATGATCTGGCTACAAAGTGTTAGGTTTTTTTTAGGAGTTCCTTTAAATATTGACCCTCCTCTTCTTTTTGAATTATGATGAGACTTTAAATTTTGTAACTGAAGGTGTAAAAAATGAATTGTTTATCACAAATAGTAGAAGGTTGTACATATGCTTTAGAGCAATTAGGCTTATATGAACCGGAGATCAACATTGATCAGGCAAAGAATCGACTTAGAAAAGAAAAGGAGATATGGGAAAAGAATCAGGTAAATAGAGCTGAACTTTGGAATGATTTTCAGGAAAATAACAAAACCCGAGGCAGACTTTCACCACTAGTTGAAAAAGCAATTAATCATTTTAATATTCGTAATTTCCGTAAAGGTGTGGCTGTAGATTTAGGATGTGGAATCAGTCATACTACATTTAACTTATTAAGAAGAGGATGGAAAGTTTATGCAGTGGATAGCTCAGAATTTGTTATTAATAATTTAACAAACAAAGTTGTTAAAATGAGAAATAAATGGATAGAAAACGGTCAACTTGTCTTAGTCAATCAATCGATTGAAAAGTTCGATTATTCCGAGAACGTTCATCTTATCATAGCTACTGATTCACTACCCTATTGTGATCCTGAAGAAATTTGTAATATATTGCTTAAAGCAAAAAATGCCCTTCTTCCTCAAGGTATACTCGTTTGCAGCTTAATTCCTCAGTATGATAATCCAGTAGATGATAATAGGCTTAGGGAAAAATTTGGAGCTTGGATGACAACAAAAAATGTTGTCGAAGCAGTAATGAAATCTGTTGATTTCTCTTCATGGTCTGTAGTTGAAGTAGAAAGTCCGTGTGGGTTAGTAAAGCAGTTTCACGTATATGCGTACGCCTAAATTAGGCTGTTATTCGCTAATGTTTCTTGAAAGCTCAATCTTTCAAGAAAGAATTTGGGGGGATTTTGGAATTCTGTCACAAGCTATATGGCACACTTTAATTCAAAATTTCTTAAGTTTATCCACAGGCTTGACAATTCCTAGATAAAAATTTTAAATTCAATAAACCACTCATTAGCTCTAAAACGCATCTTCCATTGATCTCCGGCTACATCAACTGCAGATCCGCTAGCAACTCTTTGGTATCGAGGTCCTTTAAAATGACCCGCATTAAACCATCTATAACCTGTTCCAACCGCCCAAGAGTCATTGTAACTGTATTCAAAGCCGGCAAGAAGCGTATAAGTAAAATTATTGTGAAGCGTGTATTGATTTTCTGCAGAAAAACTTGCGTATGGAGAAGAGTCTCCGGTAGGAGGCAGACCTGTTGTTCTGTAGTTCGTTATGACAAGGTTGCTAACTCCCACCCCAGCGCCTATCATCGGATAAATCTTGCCACAACCGATATCCCAATTGAAATAGGGGATGCATCGCCCAAGAAGGTTTGCCGAAAAGAGAATGGGTGTGACATTGAGATCAAATTTTCTTGTGTAAGATCCGCCGCCGGTTGTGGGAGTTTGGAATTTTCTATACTTAAAAGTTGAGCGATTAGAAATATTAACTTCTAAATCTACTACATGCAAGAGCTCGCAACCGATGCTTAAGCCGGCAATGGGACAATTTCCTAATGTTGAATTATAACCTTGAATTGCTGGATTCCATGGTGGTGAGGGGGCGATAACATTAGCCGTTTCAGAGAATGAGATGCCCGAATCAACTTTAATATAGAAAGTATAATCTTGAGGTTGGCAGCAACATTGAGCGGTACCCGAAATGGTGATTGCTAGTAAAAAAAATATGGCTAAGAAGCGCTTCATAAAGTTCCTTTTTAGAAAATCGTACCGATTCTTGTAAATTGAAAATAGATTTTTCCGCTATCTGATGAAACAATTAAATCAAATGTTTGTCCAAAAAAGGGAGCAAATCCAACCTTTGTCGTTGCTACCACCGTGCATTCAGTAACCATGGAATTTATGATGCTGTCTAATTCTAAGTTGATTAATGTTGTTGGTGTAAACCAAGTTACTATTAGTCCATTATCAGCAGATAAATAATTGGATATATCAGTATAGATTCCATCTGCAGTTTGCATAGATAAAAAAGAGGCAGAGCATGTTCCAACCTTCACATTATTCACATTATAAATGGGCGCCCTCCCTGCAAGATAGCTCGAATCTATCGTAGAACTGTCTACCGCTACATTAGATGTTGGTATTTGAATAAAGCTTTCTGCAAAATCGGCGATGTTCAGATAATAAGTTATTGTTTTTGGCTCAGTGTGATTAACACTATATAAAGGGTGTGAATGACAAGCCAAACCAATAAATAATAATAAAAGAAACGCGGCGTAACCATTTTTAAAGGAATTAGGTAGTCTTAAACCCGCATCTAGTTTGATAAATATCATAAGCCTCGCCCCTATTCTACACTTGTTTTCAGCGGTCATTTTGTTTAATCTTAGCATGATTGTGATTATTCACCTAAAATTTTTTCTATATACTTCAACGCGATCTTCAAGTTCTAGGTTAGCCATTATTTAGTCTCCACTTTTAAGCAAGCTTTATCGGCTAATTCTCGTATTATTCTTAACGAAAAGTGGAACCATTTTTCTTGGCAGGTGATGGCTGGGTTAGCCTATCCGATCTTTTGCAATACAGAGATTACTTTGGAATACAAATTCCATCAGGGGGGCTGTCAATTCCATAACCACTTCGTCGGTGCTGGGCTCGTATATAAATTTGGCTACTTAAGTTAGTGTTGGGGTCAAGTCCGATCGAGCAGGAGAAGGCCGAGATCATTATGCTGTAGGAGCTACGATGTCTCCCTATTAAAGAGGAGCCGAAGAAGATCTAATCGGGTTCATCGATCTGAAATTTTATCTGGAAGATATTCTGAGCTGCTCGAATTCTCTTTATCTTAAAGCGTGAATCGTATTAAATTACATGAAACCAAATACAACTACTGAGGAAAAATGCATCCATCTGCTTTTCGACTTCAAATCGATCCAATTTATAAGTTTGCTAATCTTGATAGTATTCCTGAACAATCCTTTCCAACGGAGAATGAAGCTTTTGGATGGCTAAAAATAAATGTTCTAGATAGAACTTCTGACAATAGAACCGTCGTAATCAGTATTCGTGAAAAGCAAATTGCTTTAAAACTTCCTGGAAAGAACAATGTTAAATTGCCTTCTGAAATACGAGAGATGCTGGAAAGCATAGAACCAAAAAGATCTCTTGAGGAAAAAATAGCTGAATATAAAAACCGTATTAAGTTACCCGATGGAGATCAGAGAAAAGCGGCTACAGCAAAAATTTTATGTTTATCATCAGAAAGCGAAGTTTATGATATTGCAAAAAATGTGGGCCTACAGCTGAAAGCCTATTATGAAGCCGTATCAATCGACCGCACTCAAGTAGTCTCTAATAGTAATTTTCGTAAGGGCTTAATTCAAATATAAACTGTTGATTGCGTCCAAATCTTCTACAGAGGTTTTAAGAACAATGGAAAAAAAGCAAAAGACGCTTGAGAATATTAATGGCTAGAAATCACCATACTGGGTGTTATCAATGATCGGGGTCAGGCCTACGTAACTGCAAAATGATCCTATCACCAACACAAAGATTGAGTTGATTGGATATGATCTTTCTAGGTCTTTTATCATAGACATGACCGTGCAACTGAAAATAAGCTGGAGCTTGCTCGGAGGGAATATGAATAAGCTCAACAAGATGACGGCCTATTTTCAAAAAGGCTGATTTCAAAACAACATTGAATCCGACTCGAGTCATCCAACTTGCATTTCGATCGTGATTGCCGCGAATACAAATTTTTTGACCATTGAGGTGTGAGCAAATAGAGTGAAGTTGATCGACATCTCCCAGTCCGAAATCTCCAAGAAAGAAGACTTGATCTTCCTTACCTACGCTTTGATTCCAATTATCAAAGTCTGGGGACGGTTCTGCATAAACTGCATAACTTTTAGAGAAAGAGTTATGCAGTTATGCAGAACCGTCCCCTGACATTCTAAAGAAAGACATGATAGTACCTTTGAACAAGTAAGTTGCTCAAAGTTTACGAAATCAAATTTTTATTTCCCTGGAAAAAATGCCTAACGGGAACCGCTGGAGGAATACTCACCTTTATAATAGACTCTACTTGCGGACTCTACATAGTATCTATTCGTATTACCCCATTAAGAAAGAGCAGTCTCACGAATAGGTAACCCAGCAAAACCTTCCTTTAACATATCTACAATGTTTTTTTTTATTATTTTTCCTGAAGGCAAATTAACACCTAATTTAGCAAGAGCACCCTCAAGATTAGCTCTAGATAAATACACTTTTGCTACATTTACTAAAGCTTCACGTAAATCCATATCATTTCCGATTGTAGAATAAGTGAATAAAGGATCTAATTCTCCAAAAATTTTAATATTGTTTACAACTTCTTTTATCCAGACTAATGCTTGTTCCAGGTTTTCTGCACGCTGCACAATTACTCCGATAAAAGCCCCTATTTCCTTTCTAATAAGCGCAACTTGATAATCCGTAATAGAATCAGCCACCTTGGAAGAATAATTTAAATTTACTTCCATTTCTTTAACAAATGAATCCAATTCCTCACCTTCTGATTGTGTTAATATTTTATTAGCTTTTAAAATATCAACAACTTGTCGAACCTTGATTAAATTGTCAATAAAAACACAATCAATATAAATAGTATCTTCACATTCGCTTTGAGCAAAAATTATTCTAACCTCTCGATTTTTAAACATTTCTGATAAATAGTTTATTTCATATTCGTTTTTTTTGGGATTATGATCAAATAAATACCTCTTTCTTAAATTTAATGATGCCTCATTTTCTGAAGCACGAATTCTATTCAAATAAAAAGTCATTCCACTAATTGGTGAATTTGGTACATCAAATTTAATTGAACGTGTGAAAGTGCTTATAGACATATTTAATCTTTAAATTTTTCTTTAGGGCTTAATCCAAAATAACAATACTATTTCAGGAAAAAAATGAAAAGACCATTGCATATATGTACCAAAAAAAGTGTAGTAAAAGCTGACAAAGGAAACCTGTGGAAAAGCCTAAGTCAACTTTACTCGTCGAATTTTATGACGGGGTCAGGCCTTACATTCGGACATGTGGAAAAGAGCCCTTCGTTCAACAAGCAAAAACAGAAAGAAATCGTATACACACGTTCAATATCTGTTCTTATCTCAGTGAAAATACCTTTGGATTGCTGTAGTTGACTCTAGTGAAAGTTAGAAAAAACTTGCATAAAAGTTACACTTCGGTGATTTCTTTGAAAGATAGCACACTTATCTCGAAACAGATTTGGGGGCGACGCTAGTCTTGAGAAGTCACCTACAAAAGTCATATGCTCTCAAAAGAATCATATTCTTGCATCAATTATTGCTTATTGCAAGCTAGAATTTCTTAGAACCAAGACTTTTTTGAGTCACTTCGGACTCAAATATAAATTATTGATGATGGCAAACCGAATGACGTTTTTGGAACTTAAAAGATTGCGGTTTAGAGCCAGGATCTGACACACTTTTTATCTTATTTGTGTAAGGTGAGTTAGGTAATTCATACCCTATTCATGTTCTCTTTCATTCTTTATACTTCTTTGTAAAATCAACAAAAAAAGGAGAATCCTAATATGCAACCTACAGAATATAGCCCTCTTATTAGCGATCCTGGTACATGTACAGTTTGTCAGGACCTATTAACCAATTCTAAAAATGGGGCTATTAAAAAAATACCGGAATGTTCACATTTTTTTCATAATGATTGTATTAAACAATGGTTAACGAATAATTCCAATTGCCCAAAGTGTGAAAAAGTGATTAAGTTAGCGCCTTCTCAAAAATGTGAAATGAAAGGAAATAAAGCCTATCCAATTATGTTTATTATTATGGGTATAGCAAATATTATTTTGGGTATTTATAATAATGATTCACCTGAAGCATCATTCCTTTTTATTATAGGAGGAATTGGGATCCTAGCTGGATGTCTCGATCCCCTTGAAGCATGTATCAGGTGTTTAACTTCAAAAGATCATCTAGTCCTTGATGTGTAATTAGGTGATATATACCCTATTTATTTTGTATTTCGTTGTATTTTATTACATTGTAAAATAAAGGAATAAAAATATGAGTTGGTTGTCTATTAATAGATATGGTAACAACAATGATAATGGGTATAAAAGCTTTGAGTCTAGAGGACCTCATCCGAAAAGTATTGGGATGATTGAAAGTAGATATGCTGTGATTCTCTTAAGTGAAACAGATGAGGGTCTAGATCAAATCCGTTCTTTTACAAAAGCAAATCTCATTGATACCGTAGATGATATTTGCATCCTTACTAAACATCGGTATTCAATCTATCTCAATTCTATAAAAGAACAGAGTGGCGGTAGCCTTAACGAACATGCACGTTTTGTTAAACTTCACCATTTATTGGAGAGAATAGTGAATATCCGTCTAGAAAAATATACGTCAGCGGATCGGTTCTCAGACTGGGTGAGGACACCAATTCATTACGGTCCAAAAGCTGCTCACAGATTAATTACTGCATTGGCGGAAGAAACTTGCCATGAACGCTATGCAGAAAGAGAGCGCCAAGCCTCCTTAGCAGCACAAAGCCGAGGATGGGGTTCTTAAGGCCGGATTTGAATAAAAACGATATGCTTCAGATATTAAATTCTTCGAAAGCTTCCAGTTTTCTGGCTTTTTGAATCAGTTCGGATTTGGAAAAACAATTGAGTCTATTCTTAATTCGTTCGATATGATGCTCGATTGTTCGTTTAGACAGAAAAAGCCGTTCTGCTATCTGCGAAGCAGAATAGCCTAAGAGAAGCAACTTGATGACGCTTTGTTCCCTGTTTGTTAAGGAATGAATGGGCTCGCCCATGAGTTGTTGTAACAGATTTTTTCGTTTTAATGAATCAAAATTGGGCGTAACTTTGAGGGGAGTTTTATAAAAAGCGGAACCAATCTGGGATGCAATGTCTACGCGATTATCTAATAGTATTGTATTGTCCGGTTTTATTTCTTGGCGAAAACGTTTAATAAATTGACGAAGAAGTGGCAATTCATTGATGAGTTTCATATGGTGGATTGGATGATCTGTGTTAGTTGCAAATCCATAAGTTTCCATGCCATTTTTTGTCTTATTTATGATGTGCAAACTAAGATTTACATGATACGTTTCTTTGGCAATATTCGTTAAGGTAGAAAATTGGGTGTCTTCAACGATATTCATCGAACTTATGCCCGTGCAAAAATTATCCGGATGCCGAATATAGGGGGATAGCGATTGCAAATTTTCAGCAAAAAAATACTCTTCCCAAGCCTGATTCAGCCCCACACAAACAAATTGACCAGAATTGGTTAAACTCCAATGATAAAAGTGGCTAATTTCCAGGTAATCAACCAAAGGAGCACAAAATCGATTGATTTTATGATGGAGATCCCTAGTCACATTTTTATTCATTTCTAGAATTTCATGCATAATAAAAGCTATGTTTTTTAAAGGTTTATGATAGCAAATTATTATTCCGCTGTCGATTCTTAATTATAAAAAATTGCTAGAAAGATCTCAGGAACGATGAATTAGGTGTTTTATACCTTATATTATTTTCATATTAATCATTCATAATCTATCCATTAATAATAGAAGGAAAGGAAATGCAAGGAATCACAAATTTTTGTATCTCGGGAGATGTTGCGAACCCAGATAACATTATATTTGAGAATGTAAGACCATATATTTTTGTAAAAATTGATGAAGATACGACATCTTTTTTTGAAAGGGTAAAGAATGACTTAGACATAATTGAAGCTAATCCCATTGGAAAACGGCTAATCGAAAAAATTGAAAAGAGTGCACACGTCATCATTATTAAATCAGCAGAGTATTGTTTCTGTAACCCAGTAGATCCAATGGATACGTGCTGTCTGGGAAAGGGGACTGCTAGCGTCATTGGCTACTCTCTTTTGGATTATGCAACTCCTATATCCTATCAATGTAAACCTATTGAAACACCACCGTTTGTGCATCTTGTACATGAACTTATGCATGGTCTTCATAATTCCAGAGGTAAAACTGCGACAACTAATCATTGTGATAGGCTGGTGTGGACAGATGATGAAGAGTATCATGTTATTGAGGGCTTCCCTTCAAAAAAGGGTGGGCGAACTAAACCAAAAATTTCCGAAAATGCTTTTCGTGTAGCCCAAGGTTTGCAACGTAGATTTAGTCATCGTTCTTTTGAATTCTTACAAAAATATTCTTTTATATTTTCTCGTGTAAAGTTGTTGGCAGCGTTGTATTTAAAAAATAGACCCCAATTTGAACCAGGTCCTATAATAAATATCACTGATAAAGACATTCAACCTTTAGGTGGAACTATTATTTACTGGAGAGTTTTGTTCAAAAATGATTCTGTTTTATCTCCTGTTTTTGGGTATTTGCCACGTTTTTATCTTTCAGAAAACTTTCCTTTTATGGATAACAATTATAACATTAAGCTATTGCCTAAAGAATTTGAATTTAGGAACCTATTTCCTGAACTAGCTGATAAAGTACTAGAGATTGATCCTTTTGTGGGTATCTATAAAACAAGCCAAACAGATGCCAAAATGTGACTCTATCGATCGTATATTGCATGTTTTGCACTAATGGGTGCTCCCATTTGTAGTTTTCCATTTTTATACCAATCGTTCGTGTGCAAATTCACCCAAGCATGATTCCCACAAAGAGGACCCCTGACATTTGGTTCGCACCAAGGGCATTTATCTTCATTACTTTTAGGCTCGCTTTGTGGAGGTGAGCCAAAATAGGAGGTGAAGGGGACTGGTGGAGTCGTTAATAGCGGGGGTAGATCTTTTCGGGACCAACTGACAATCCAACGGCGCTTCAAGTCTATACAGGCATCCATGCGTTCAAACACTTTATCGCCTTTTTTTACAAAGAAACTGCCCATTACTAAACAAACCAAGCCTGTTAGATCCGTTTTGGCAATTTCCTGTAACCCGTTGACGAGTGGCATTGGGTGTGTATAGGCTTTCCGCGCTGCACGCTCTATAAGAAAGGCACGTTTGTCCGGGGCTGCGATGAGGCCATTCATGTCGGCGCTTCGATTTGAAAAGAGGTACCTGAAAATTCCTTTGTGCCTGTCATAAAAATCGGTCAGCCTTTGTACTTCTGCTTCTTCCTCCGAAAGGATTGGCTTTTCTTGAACAAGATTTGCGAATAGACAAGGGATAGGCATCTCCGGTTCTGCTTTATGACATAAAAGTTCATTATACCAAGGATCTTTAGTATAGATTAATCCCGTACGGTAAATCGTATCATTACTGCCTTTTTCTTCTGCAAAACCGAGTCTTCTTGATGCATATCCATGAATGCTCATATCCCCACCTACTATTCCATTAATAAACTGTTGTAAATGGAATTGTTAAAGACAAGATAGGGTACGAAATACCCAATTTGATTTAGGAAACGGATTTACTTAATTTTTATTCATCATGCATGTGAAGCATCTCGAGTTTTTGTCTAAGAGATGGCTTAGGAATAGGGGGCCTGTAGGTGCGAATTTTCACCCTGTCCCAACCTTCTTTGCAAAGAGCTATGACTCCTGGAACCATTACTTTCAATGAAGTGTCAGTGTCATCGTCGTTCCAAAATTGTAGATCAGTATCTAAATAGAATTGCTTTAAGTGAGCAAAGATTTTTCTTTCAGCCTCGCATTCCTGAGGAGATAATTCACTAGTGTCATATTTTTTCTTTGTGGAAAGCATCATTTTAACTATTTTTTCTAATGAAATGCGTCCGGATACACTAGCCATCTCTTGAGTTTCTTTCATACAAACTGAATAGTTCTCCACTACGATTTTTCGGTTTCCCCATTTCGTGGTATCTGTTGTTGCGTGGGTTAACAACTCTTCAACTTCTGGGAATGAAGAGACGAAATTTAACGAGCTAACATATTGTTTTAATGTTATTGATGTCATAAAATTATTCTCCTATTTTATATTAAAGATTTTTATTGTAGCCTAGGCTACATATATTGATGTTTTTTATAAAAATGAATCTGAAGGGGTCACAAATAAATGAACTAAACCGTATCCCTTCATTTTCACTAGACGGAATGTAGCACCATCTTTCAAAAGATCTTCTATTGTTTCTGCAGCGGGATTTTTTAGCGCTAATCCTTCAGGATGATACAACAATGCGTCGCATTTGAGTGAGGGCTCTTTCGGCATCTCTACATCAGGCTTCTTTGCTTCATCCGCTTCATCTGCTTTATCGGTTTTGAAGTATGCTATGGGCACATTATACCTTTCAAGTTCCCTTCGAATCTTCCGTGATTCTTTTTTTGTAAAATCACCATCTAGCTTTAACTTTGTGTGATAAATTCTTTTTCCACCAATAATGTACGAACCGGTTTCGTTTACTTCAAATTTTGTCCTGATATGCTTTCCCTTTTTATTCAGGTCTTTCGGGAGTCGATTTTTAAAAAATTTATCTATGGTAAGTGTAATGTTCCTTTCTTGACCGGTAGTGTCTGACAGAAAACAAATTATTTTATACCGCTGATTTCTAAACTTATTTCGGAATAATTCGTTGTTGTCGAAAGTGTTAAAAGAAAAATACCAATGATTAATAAATGCTAGTGCTTCATTAAGATTTTCAAATGATTTTTGTTTTATTTCAGCAATTTTACACTTTAGGCCTCCTTCTCTTAATTGATGTTTAATCGATTTTAACACCTCTTCATTGATCGTCGAGGAGACAAGAGAAGCATATTTCATTGAATTTTTTGGAACTTTTACATAGCACTGCGATTGTTGATTAATGACAGAAAAAGAGATACCGCCACCTTTTCCTTCAAGTCTAGAATAGTATCCCAGGATAGCATCGCTTAAATCGTTCATGTCGTTTACGGCAATATAATAACTCATATATAACCTCCTTTGAAGAAGAATAATAGTCTTGAGAATGATAGAACAATAGGGTGTGTTATACCCTATCTTAAAAATTAGACAATATCTTATAACTCTTGTTTAAAATTTAATAATTTGTTTGCAATATTCATTTCTCCTGTATTGCTAATTATATGACTTTTAAAAAAATAACTATTAAAAGGAGCTTAATTTATGCCAGTGCCTCCTCCTGGACACAACCTACAATATTTTTCACCTCTTAATCCAAGTGAAAATCTTGTAAGAAAAGTAACAGCATCCGCCTCGGAATACTCAAGTAAGATAGCTTTTAATCGTTTCAAGTTTGCAGGATTTATTTAAAAAAAAGAAAAGCTCTTTCAAAATTTTGAAATCTTTGTTTCCATCTGATGTCTTTTTGCATCTTTTTTTCTTAAGGTTGATTAAAAACATACAAGATGAACTATTTGGATCTCAATCATTATTTAATGTACGGGAAATTTCTCTTTTCCGGCCTAATAGTATTACTTGAAAAAAAACATTTCTATTCTTTTCTTTTAGCTCTAAGCTATCTATCACCGTCCCGGCCAACCGCTTCTTAAAAATATCCCATTCTCAAAAATTTTTTCTCCATCAGCATATATTACGCCTTCATTTCTAAGGTCACAAACTAAATCCCAGTGCAACGCTGATTGATTAATGTTGCCCGTTTCTGGGTAACCCATACCGAGAGCTGTATGGAAAGTTCCTCCAATTTTTTCATCGAATAAGATATCTTTAACGCCTGTACTAATCCGGTAGTTAGTACCTAATGCTATTTCGCCAACATATTTTGCACCAGCATCCTGCTCAATCATGCGGTGAAGAAAAGCTTCATTTCGAGATGCTTTCGCCTCAACTACCGCACCATGCTCAAAAATTAATTCGATACCATCGACCTCCACACCTCTATAAATCGTCGGAAAGTCATATTTTACAATTCCATTAACCCCACCGTCTGAGGCATTCAGATTAGGGCCAGTGTAAATTTCACCATCTGGAAAATTTATTGTCCCGCAAAGATTAACCCACTTCATTCCTGAAATATTGACTCGTAAATCTGTTCCATTAGAGTTTATAAAATGAAGTTCTTTTTTATTAGAAAGATACTCAATTGCCCTTGTATGGGCTTCTCCAAGAGCTTTCCAACTTTCAATCGGATTTTCGTGATCTAAAAAACCTGCCCTGAATACAAAATCTTCAAATTCTGCTGTTCCCATCGAGGCGTTTTGTGCTGCCGAAGCTGTTGGATAATGTGTTCGGCACCAATATATTTCTCCTCTTGCTTTGCGATCAAGGATTGCCTTCTGAATAGGTTGGTTTGCTCTTGAAGAATAGGTGTGTCTTTCTAAAGAGATGTTTGTTAAAGATTGGAGATTACTAGGAGCATAGATAAAAAGAAAACGATCAAATTTTTCAACCGCATATTTTTTCAATTGTGGGGGAGTGAGTAATTGTTCCTGAGAAGCATTCTTTAGAAAGTATTCATTAAGTTTATCAAAATTAAGCAAGCATTCGGTATATGCACCCGATTTAACACATTTTTCATAACAAGCTTCTATTAATGGTAATGCTCCTATATCCCCCTGGATTAACACGTTGTGATGACTTTCCACATTAATAGAATAATGTATTAATAGTTCTGCCCATTTATCAAGTTTAGGATCTCTCATTATCTTTAGCTCCATCATTTATCACTTCGATAAATGTGCCAAAGAGTCATTTCTGTGACAATATTAATTTAAGCAAAATTAGATCAACTCTCTAAATAATTATTTATTTTGGGTTTGTGAAGAGCCTTACTCTATGCATGGAGTCAGTAGTTTCCTATACATTAATCGTCAAAATATGTGGATTAGCTGGTTTCATAGGTGATTCCTTTATCATTCAGCAATTCAAATGGAGGCGTTTTAGCACGCATGAACCTGTAATCCACGATATTCCTGACCCTTAAGAATTTAAATGATCTTTTTGCTTGTCGAGTGCATGTGTTTTTATTGCTACCATGGATTACTCCTTTTTGGGTAGTATTCTTAAGATAGACGAATTTTGGCGATGAATCGAGTAATTTGGCAATCCATTCGGACTACACTCTCACTAGCCCAACCATGTCAGTTAAAATAATTATTAGCAATTTATTAACTGGTATTCCAATTGACATTTTTTATTTCGTACAATATCACGGATACAATCTAGTAAGTCAGAAATTTTGGTCCATAAAAGGGCATCCAAAAACTATAAATCACGAAGCGATGTCATGAAAACGATATATCATCGAGAAGAACACTTCCAAGGTGGAAACACCATAAGGGACATAGTCATTGGCATGTCAGATGGGCTCACTGTGCCTTTTGCGCTCGCTGCGGGTATATCCGGAGCCATCGCTGAAACTCATCTTGTAGTCACAGCCGGTTTTGCCGAAATTGCTGCAGGCTCAATCGCAATGGGCTTAGGCGGCTATTTGGCTGCTAGAAGTGACGCAGAACATTTTGAGACCGAAGCTAAACGAGAGCAGCTCGAAATTATCCAACAAACTCAAGCAGAAGAACAAGAAATATATGATATTTTTGCCCAATATGGTGTTTCCCAAAATGAATCATCATCTGTGGTAACAGCACTGAAGCGAAATCCCACAGCCTGGAAAGATTTTATGATGAAATTCGAGCTTGGGCTCGAAAATCCAGATCCTTCTAGAGCTTTCAAAAGCGCGTTCACAATTGCTCTTTCCTATGTTATAGGGGGTATTATTCCATTGTTCCCCTATATTTTGATGTCAGACTCTCATACGGCTCTCTTAATCTCTGCCTCTGTGACCCTTCTTGCATTATTCTGTTTTGGGATTGCCAAAGGATATTTTACAGGGGCTTCTCTATTCAAGAGCGGATTTCAAACGGTATTCGTTGGGGGGATGGCTGCCGGAGCTGCTTATCTCTTGGCAAAAGCAATATCATAAAAAAGTAATTCGAAATGGACCTTTCCTCGTGCTCTTAGATAACCTTATCGATTTATTAACTTAAAGTAATCAGGGTCAGGCCTGCATATCTGCAGGCCTGACCCCAATCATTCTTGCAAATTTCTTGACAACAAAAATTTTGATATTGATAATTGTTCGTGAAGGAATCAACTATGAAAAATAAATTTATTATCCTCGCTTTACTAACTGTTACGGCCAATCTTTTTGGCGGTTCATCTCCTCCTTATCGATGCCAAATGTCGGGAAACGAACTAGAGGCAGATATCATCGTAGTGGGTGGTGGAGCGGCTGGTTGCATATTGATGAGCGAACTTTCAAAGGACTTTTCAGTAATAGGAATAGAAGGTGGTCTAAATTTAACAAATGATCCAGCAATACAGGCAGTGGGTCTTCCAGCATTCTTATTGGCTGGGACAGGAAAGTCTAAGTATTTTTGGCCAGGATGGAATCAAACGCTTCCAATGGCAGGGCTCAATGGACGAACAAGTGATTGGACAACAGGAATGCTGTTGGGTGGTGGCTCATCGATTAACGGATTATACTATGGTCGTGGGTCGAACACCATGTACTCGCGTTGGGAAGAAGTTTCTGGCAGTAGCAATTGGAGTCTAGACAATATTCTGGCAACCTTCAATGCTCTTGAGAACTACCAAGGATTGACAATCACACCAGGGGCACGAGGAGTCAACGGTCCTGTCAATATACTACAGACACCTACGATGTCGCAGATAACATCGCAAGTACTATTGCCCGCGTCACAGGCAGCGTTTCCTGGAATTCCAACTGTGTTGGACTATAATGATCCGAGTGTGGAAAATTGCATAGACCCTCGTTCTCAGTGGTTTATTGATCCTACAGGTACTAAACGAGTGAGCAGCGCGACAGCATATTTAAATAGCACGGTAATGACACCAGAAGGTCAAGGAGTTAATGGACACAATCTGTTTATGCTCTTCGATTCGGTAGCTGTGAAAATAGTATTCGACAAACATGGGCGTGCCAAAAAAGTAAAATATGTCAAGGACGGTAAACTCTTCGAAGCAAAAGCTAGGAAAGCCGTTGTTTTGGCGAGTGGCATCAACAGTAGCAAGTTGCTACAGCTTTCGGGCATAGGACCGTCGGGAGCGCTAAAGAATGCAGGGATCAAGCCCGTATTCATCAATGAGAACGTAGGGAAACATCTCCAAAACCATCCGCTCATTTTTATTACGATGCTAGCAGATCCTACACTTAGTGGGATACCATCTGGAGCTTCCTACGCATTTACTATCAATAATGTCTACTTGCCAGTAGTGGGTGGTAGTTCCAGCGACCCTCGAATGCTACAGATTTTGTTCGAATTCATACCGGCTACCACACAGACACCCCCGATATTAACCGTTGGATTTGATCTTTTGAACCCAGTGAGTGAGGGTAGTGTCACCATCCAAAGCGATAATTCATTTCAGATAGCCGCAGCGGACGACGCCTTTTACCAAGATCCTGTAGACCTGGCGAATATGAAGAGTGCCGTTTCGGTCTATATTCGCGCTCTGCTAGATCAATTAAATATCCTGTATCCATTTCCCTCGCCTTACTTTAGACCCATTTTAAGTGACCCGATCAACTTAGTCATCCTTTCTGGCTATAACGATGCAGTGGTTGAGCAGTACGTGAAAAATAATAGTAATCTTTCATTGGATATACACCACTTTGTGTCGCACTGTAAAATGGCTCCTCTCGAAGCCGGAGGTGTGGTAGATGGCGAGACACGTGTTTATGGCACAAAGAATGTTTTTGTAGTGGACAACTCCATTTGTCCGGTGATTCCTGATATTAATACAACAGGACCAGCTATGATGATCGGATTACGGGGTAGCGAAATTCTGAAACGTGTCTTGCAAGAATGAAAAATTACAATGAGATCATCAACATGAAAAAAAATATTCTGCTACTTTTAATGTCACTCTTATTTTTCATGGCAGCTGATGCACAAGCTCAAGAATGGTGTGCTGAAGACTCCTGCTCTTATGGAGACAGCTGTTGTGTTTATGACACAAATTTCTATGCTAAGATTTTGGGCGGCGTTAATTTCTTGCAAAACATTTCAATCGACGGAAACAAATCCACATATCAGCCAGGATATATGATAGCCGGCTCGTTGGGTTATTGTTGGCGTTATGGCTTGCGTTTGGAAGCTGAATATGCTTTTAGAAGAAATGCTATAAGAAAAATCAATTTCTTTGTAGAAGGTTTTTCCAAGCATGGACATTTCCAAACTTCCTCGTATATGGTCAACCTATTATGGGATTTGCCTTTATCTTCGTGGGAGTGTGTATTTTGGGATATCCAACCTTTTATTGGAGCTGGCATAGGCTATGATTTCCAACAAATGCATTCCTCTAATTCTCGTATTATTCTTAACGAAAAGTGGAACCATTTTTCTTGGCAGGTGATGGCCGGGTTAGCCTATCCGCTCTTTTGCAATACAGAGATTACTTTGGAATACAAATTCCATCAGGGAGGCTGTCAATTCCACAACCACTCCGTCGGTGTTGGGCTCGTATATAAATTTGGCTACTTAAGGTAGTATTAAGGTCAAGTCCGATCGAGTAGGAGAAGGCCGTAAGGCCTTCGTCCATTACTTGGTCCATCCAGTGGTCCACGGATTTCAGCCATATCCAGTATTGACCCATACTATACTCATTACAGCTCAACGTGAAAGAAGAATGGTATTTAAATTGTGCAGAGGAAGCTAACGAACCAATACTTGAGCCAATGTGCGGGACTGCCCGTTTTTTAATTCCTCTTCTGGAGCATGGATATTCCATTATAGGTCAGTCGTTGCACCGCCTGTGCACCGTGGGATTAAGAAGGCTTGCGTTTCTTCGGGCTTTTCTTAGGACTGATCGAGTCAATTTGCTTAACTTCCTTAATGGCCTCGATAAAATGCTTCTCGACAGGGGAAGGAAGTTCGTTTAATTGCTGCCGGTATTTAGCATATTCCGCCTTTGCCTTATCTAAAGCAATTTGGTGAGTAATCTTGCCTGCATGGGTGAGAATATCACGGTCGCTGGTGCGAAGAAAATCATCTAACTTGACTATCCAGTCTCTCATATACATTGGTTTTCGACTTAGAGCTTGTAACTCTGCAAAATCGAGATACATCGCAACAATCAGATTAAGAGTTTCAAGTTCATGGTTGTTTAGATAATTTTTTGCAATTCCAACATCTGGAGCACGTAAACTGTTGCCTGTCCAAGAGGTGAGTCCCATATTTGGCTTTGTAGAATCTGCCCGAGTGTGGATAATTTCGGCCGCAGTATGTCCATGAGCAGCCCAATGCATCTTGTTTTGTACAATGGCAAAAAACTCTTCAGACAAGTCTGAGCGTGGATTGTAATCGATGCTGGTGGCATAAATATCTAGTACTTTCCGCCAAAAAATCTTTTCTGATGAGCGGATGTCTCTAATACGAGCCAAAAGCTCATCAAAATAATTACCCCCACCAGATTGCTTCAATCGCTCATCATCTAAGACAAATCCTTTGATAAGGTATTCTTTTAATCGTTGAGTGGCCCAAATGCGAAACTGGGTACCTCTATGCGATGCAACTCGGTAGCCAACAGAGATAATGACGTCAAGATTATAGTGAATAACCTGATAATTCTTACCATCTGCGGCAGTTGTCCGGAAATTCCGGACAACTGAGTCTTCTATTAGTTCACCCTCATTAAAAATGTTTTTTATATGCTCTGAAATTGTTCTCTTATCTTTATCAAATAGTTCACTCATTTGAGTTTGATTTAGCCAAACAGTCTCATCAAGAAGGCGTACCTCAACTTTAGTAAGACCGTCATCAGTTTGATAAAGAATTAGATCGCTATCAGGCACATTGCTTTTCATTTAATGGACTCCTAATTTCTCATGACAGAGGCCGGCCATACCCCTCTACTCCATTATGGAGTTGGATCTAGCACGCTTGATGTTAGAGAGGTTTTGCTTAAAAGACTACTGGATTTTAATAGATTTTGATGGGAGAATGGCAAAGCGTAATAATGATCGGGGTCAGGCCTACATATCATCGCATGATGAGTCTGTGCTGTGACCAAAATCTTTATCGAACGATTGAGAAATTTTGCTTGTGCTACTAGTGCAATAAGCGTCCACACGAGTAAGTGAGTCTTCCCGGTTCCTGGTGGTCCTTCAATTAATCCAATTTTTTCCCGAAAGGGAAACGTTAAAGCTTGTTTTTGAAGATGATTCAATCCTGCAGGGAATATCTACAGAATTTGGATGAGATACACTTTTGACAACTCCATCCAACCACAGCTTGCATAAATCGCTTTCTATCGCACAAACATGTTCCGCATGTATAAATCCTGAGGAAAGTTGCTTCAGCCCTTCTTTCATTTCAGCCAGGTGTTCTTTTTCTTCTAATAGGATTGATTTGATTGCAACACGAGAACCTGCTTTACGAAGGACCGCATCATAGATTGGATAAAGCTCTTCAGCTCGAAGCTCGATTGCATAGGTGACAAGTAAGTAGGCGGCTTCTTTAATGGAATGTTTGGGAAGACCCAGCGTCTTAAGATAACGTGATGCTTTTAAGTCTAGGGCTGTCAAATAATGTAAGGTAGTAGCCCCTCCTAGCATGAAGGAAAGTGAGTAGGTGTCCATAGAGCTAGATGACACCCTTTCAATCTGACGCTTTAAATGATGGGCATGGCGAAATTCTTCTGCTGCATGTTTAAGCATTTCTTCCTTCACGAGCGTTGGATGCTCACAAGCAGCGATTTTCCTAGCTCCGCAGTTTTCAAGAAAAGAAAGGGTATTAAGCCATTTAGCATGTAATTCATTGGAATTGACAATCGTAATCAGAAGCTGCTCAATTTGCTTAGCAAATGAAGTAAATGAGGTCATAGGTCTCCTTCAAGGGTAAAAATGATATGATCGTAGATGAATTTTAGTTCGTCTGCTTGGATGCAATAGGGTGGTAAAATATAGAGTACATTACCTAAAGGGCGAAGCAAGATTCCTTTACTTAAAAAAAAGTGATAAAGACGATCACGTATTGATTGAAAATAAGAGCTGCTTTCAGCCTGATATTCTAAAGCCAAAATCGTTCCAAGACATTCACATCGCTTCAGCTTTGGATGCAAGCGCCATTGAGTACAAAAATCTTGATGGCATGCTCCGATCATTTCCCTTTGTAGGGAACAGTTATTTTCTAATAGAAGATCGAGGCTCGCAAGGGCACTACTACATGCAATTGGATTAGCAGTATAAGAGTGGCCATGAAGAAATGCTTGGGAAAGCTGATCACTCAAAAAGGCATTAAAAATTTCCTCAGTACAAGCGGTTACTCCCAAGGGTAAAAAGCCCCCAGTCAGTCCTTTGGATAAGCAGATAAGATCAGGATTTTCAGCTAGTTGCTGGCAGGCAAAAAGAGTTCCGGTGCGACCAAATCCTGTCATGACTTCATCGGCAATGGTTAAAACATGATGCTGCTTGCAGCAATGGATGAGATTGTTTAGGCCATCTGGTGGATACATGATCATTCCTCCAGAACCAAGTACAAGTGGTTCAAAGATAAAACAAGCTACGTTATCTTGATCTAGAAGAGATTGGAGCTGAGATAAAGAGGTGTCTTTTTGACCTTTTAGAGGTGGGTCGATCGACTCAACATCAAAAAGATGTTTCCAAAATGGCCTGTTAAACTCATTTCTCCCTGCAGCAGACATCGCCCCAAAGGTGTCGCCGTGGTAGCTGTTCTTAAAGCAAATGACTTTTGTCTTAGGAGTGTTGCGATTATGCCAATATTGCAGTGCTATTTTTAGGGCAACCTCAACAGCCGTTGACCCATTATCGGAATAGAAGACTTTTGACATGGCTCCAGGGAGGATTGAAAGGAGCCTGGATGCTAATTCAACTGCTGGAGCATGAGTAAAGTCTGCAAAAATCACATGTTCCAATACTTCAGCTTGAGATTTGATTTTTTCAACAATATAGGGGTGCGCATGTCCATGAAGATTGACCCACCAGGAGGAAATGGCATCCAAATAACTACTTCCATCTTCAGCATAAAGATAGGCACCTTTAGCTCGAATGATAGGGATCGGTGGACGTGCTGTATGCATTTGAGTAAATGGATGCCAAATGCAAGCACGATCCTTTTCAACTAAGGAAGGCGTTTGGTGAAGAATGGTTGCCATTGTTTTGCATACCTTTGAATGGTTTGTGGGTTTATGTTAGCCTCAGGAAGTAGTCTTCCTAAAAGGGGAAGTTGCGAAATGTCTAAGATGGCGGTTTCATTATCGGGGTTGTGTTCGCCATTAAAAATGATGCCAAGGATGGGAAGGCAAAGCTTTTTTAATACTTCAATAGTAAGAAGAGTGTGATTAATGCTGCCAAGGTAATGCTTTGAGACAATGACCCATTTACAATCCCAGGATTTAAACAGGTCTATACTTAAAATTTTGGGGGTTAATGGAACAAAAACTCCGCCGACACCTTCGATGATTAAGGGACGTGTTGTTTGTGGAAGGGTAATAGAATCCAATCTAATCAAAGAATTTTCTAAGCGAGCTGCATGATGAGGTGATAAAGGTGCTTTTAGGGAATAAGCAGGGGGGTGGATAGTATGTGTCGTTGTATCGAGCCATCCTTTCACCGTAAACGTATCAGAATTTTCCTCATCGCCACATTGAATGGGTTTCCAATAATCACCATTTAAAAGAGTAGTAAGGATGGCGCTAACAATCGTTTTCCCCACATCAGTGCCTATTCCTGCCACCATAATTTTATACATAGCAAGAACTCTTATGAAGTTGAATGTTGTTTATAAGCTGTGTCAGCTCATCGTCTGTATTAAAAGCGTGTAGGCAGACACGGAGTACTTCATGTCCTCGCTGTACTGTTGGACTCATGAGCGGCCTTACGTCAAATCCTTGTTTGACAATAGCTTGAGCTAAGTGCTTCACCGATTCGTTTCCTTCAATTGGTACAGATTGGATATGGGTCAGATAAGAACTTGGGTAGAATTTCCGAAAAATCTGAATGAGCTTTTGAAGCTGGTGTCGTTCCTGATCCATTTCAGGGAATAGATCATAGCTACATTTGATGGCAGCAAGTGTTTGAAAGGGAAAGGCTGTTGTATAGATATAAGATGTTGCAAAATTGATGAGTGCTTGCTTTAAGGTGTAATTACCAAGAACAATGGCTCCGTAAGTGCCAAGTGCTTTTCCAAAGGTTGTCACTTGAGCAAAAACATAAGCCGTAAGGTTATGTTCTGCGACAAGGCCACGTCCCTTTGGTCCGCAAGCCCCCACAGCGTGAGCTTCATCTACGATTAAATGAGCCTCATATTCTCTGGCGAGTTGACTGATTTCAGTTAGCGGAGCCATCGAACCATCCGTCGAATAGATGGATTCGACGCAGATAAAGCGATCTCCTTCAGAGGAGCAGCTTTTAAGGCGATTTTCAAGATGTTCGAGATCGTTATGTCTAAAAGGAAATGCTTTTGCTCGGCTTAAACGAATCCCATCATGGGTAGAAGCATGTACTGCAGCATCATAGAAAATGACATTTTCTTGGTTTGTAATTGCGGAAAGAAGACCCACATTAGCCATATATCCGCAGCTGAATAGCAGTCCTGCTTCATAGCCATGGAATTTGGCAATCTTCTCTTCTAACTCTTGAGCATAGATCGAATTACCTGTCAGTAAACGAGAGCCTGTTGATCCTAACCCATTGAGATGACTTAAATGCGCCTGCCATTCTTGAAAAACGGACGTCTTTAATTGAGGAGAACGAGCAAGCCCAAGATAGTCGTTAGAAGAAAAATCGATAGGAGGTTGAATGATTTGTAATTTTCGTAAATTTCCAAGTTTTGTGCGCTTAAGCAATCTATTTTCTAGATGTAATGTCATTTTAAGCAGTCCTTGGCAAATGCGGGTCGCTTCTTAAGGCCTAAGAGTTGGAACATCTCCTCATCTTTGTCCACAGGGGTATTAGCAACTGTCAAAAGTTTCTCGCCCGCAAAAATCGAATTGGCACCAGCTAGAAAACATAGCGCTTGCTGCTCATAGGACATCTCAATGCGTCCACAAGATAATCGAACCATCGCCTCAGGCAAAACGATGCGTGCCACAGCAATGACACGGATCATTTCCCAAATGGATACTTTAGGTTGGTCTTCAAGAGGGGTGCCAGGAATTTGACTTAATCGGTTAATAGGGACAGATTCGGGATGTGGATTTCGCCTGCACAACGTAAGCAGGAGTTCTAATCGATCAATGGGGTCTTCACCCATTCCCAAAATGCCACCGCAACAGACACTCAAATTGGCTTTTTCAACAATGTCCAATGTATTTAACCGATCCTGATAGGTTCGTGTCGTAATGATTGTTTTATAAAATTTTTCAGAAGAATCGAGGTTATGATTATAGGCATACAGTCCAGCTTCTTTAAGCCGCTCAGCTTGGTGCTTTTTGAGCATTCCCAAAGTACAGCATACCTCTACACCTAAATCGGTAATCCCTTTAACCATTTGGAGTACTTCTTCAAATTGCTTGCTATCTCGCACTTCTCTCCAGGCAGCTCCCAAGCAAACCCGAGTTGCCCCTCGTTCAGCAGCTTTTCTTGCTTCATTGAGGACGGCCTCATATTGCATCATCGGTTGAGCAGAGACAGATGTTTGATAACGAGATGACTGTGCGCAGTATTTACAATCTTCGGGACATCCTCCTGTTTTAATGGAGATTAGGCTACAAACTTGGACCTCAGCCGGTTCGTGGAGTTGGTTGTGAAGAAGATTTGATTTTGCAATAAGTTCAAGAAGGGGTAGTGCATACAATTCTTTTAGTTCTTCGATGGTCCAGTCATATCTGATAGACATTCAAATCTCCCATATTTCAGCCGTTTTGTAGTTGAAACAGGGATTTTATCCCGATTTTTTGGCATTTTCAATAGGAAAAGATCCATGAAACGACTTGTTAAAACCAAAAAGTAGTTTATGAAAAATCGAAAAAGGTTTAAAAATAGATCATTCGTGACGATCTATAGAGAGAATGAATGTAAGTATTATAAACTACAAAGTAGTTTATAGAGATTTAAAAGAGGGTTAATTTTTTTTATGCTTGAAGTCTTGTGTGGCAATAAAAACGTCCAAAGAATTCTCATTTTCCTGTTTGTGAATGGAAAATGTTATGGAACCCAATTGCATCGAGCACTTGGAACTCCGCTTACGCCCCTTCAAAAAGCTTTAAATCGTTTGGAAAAGGGTGGCCTCATCACAAGCCATTATGAAGGAAAGACTCGTCTTTATGAATTTAGCCTGTCTTATCCCTTAATGAATGAATTAGAACAATTGCTAAAAAAAGCGTATACGCTGCTTCCAGCCCATAAAAAGAAAGAGTATTATGTTGTAAAAGAAGATCCAAAGACGTCACCTGTCCATCAAGAAAATAAAATCCAGGTCCTCTTGGCATTTTGGGAAAAGCTCATGGGCGTTACTCAGCTCACATTCCATGCGAAGACAAAATTGAAAGAAGAAAAAGGTTGGAATGGGAAAGGTCAAGGAGAAGTTGTCATGATAAAGGAAGGTTCCAACACGTTAACCTTTAATGAAAAGGGAACTTGGCAAGGCAAACAGGGCGGAGAAATCAGTTTTAGCAATATATTTCGTTGGACTTTAGACCGCAACGCTGGCGTGATTTCTTTGGAGCATTTGCGTCGAGGTCCAGATCATCCTGTTTTTCTTTTTCATCTTGCACCTTCTGGCAAACATTCCCTGTCATCTGTCGATTCTCATCTTTGTGAAGGAGACACCTATTTTGGGCAGATTCATTTTGACCGTTATAGTCTTCGTTTGAATTGGAGAGTAATCGGTCCAAAGAAAAATGAGGAAATCGATTATTATTATTATTCTTAATGCTTTAGCTTAAACCACCCAAAAATCGCAATCACGCAGACCTTCTCTCGTATTTTACAGCTTTCATGATATATTTTTCATGATTTTATATGTCAAATTGGCATATTTTCTATTAAAAATTATGCCTTATATGCTATCAATAAGTTATGAGGTGAACTTATGAAATCCTATTCTCCTTCAAAAAAGCTTCTTATTGAAGAGATCATGCAAGCTGCTCAAAAAACAAGAGCAGCAGTTAGAGGTCTTACGATTGGGACTCTCATTAAATCTATCCGTATACAATTAGGGATGTCGCAAAAGGTATTGGCAAAACGAGCCGGTGTCCCGCAATCTACAGTCTCTCGTATTGAGCAAAAGGAAAGAGATGCTAATCTATCCACATTGAACAAAATATTAGGTGCCATTTCATGTGATCTTGTCATTGTTCCGTTTTTACAAGATTCAATAGATGCTATTCGGCGTAAGCAAGCCAGAAAAATGGCTGAAAAACAAGTTGGCTATCTCAAAGGAACGATGAACTTAGAAGACCAACAGCCTGATTCTAGATTTATTGCAGAACTAATAAAACAAGAAGAGGAACGGCTCCTGCAAGGACCAAATTCTAAATTATGGGATGAAAATGCCTAGACATTTTGAATTTCCAGAAGACGCTACTCCCATATGTGATTGCAGTGGGCTCATCCCTGTTTGGGTTCATCATTTAAATGATCTCAATAGAGTGGAAGCAGAAAATATACTGAATGCACAAAGAAAATACCTCCAAGGAAGAATTGGCGACCCTCAAAACTGGTTTCAAGTGAAAGAACTTAAAGCTATCCATCAAGCTATGTTTGGAGATGTTTGGGAGTGGGCTGGAGTATATAGAAAATCCATAACATCTATAGGCATCAATCCCAGTTTAATACCTACACAGCTTGCAGAACTTTGTCTAGAAGTTTCGTCGTGGTCCCAATACCCTGTTGAACTTACCTTTGTAGAGATGGCAGCAAAAGTGCACCATCGTTTAGTTTTTATTCATCCTTTTGAGAATGGTAATGGTCGCTTTTCGCGTTTAATCGCCGATCGGTTTCTTCTGGCTTTCAGATGTCAACATCCTGTATGGCCGAGTTATTTGAATCAAGAAAGTGTTGTTCGCAAAGACTATATTAAAACGCTTAAAAGTGCTGATAAGGGTAATTATTCACCTTTGGTTGATTTTATGAAAAAGCTAGGAGCGAGCGACCCAACTCTTAGCGAGATGATTAGAAATAGCTTCTACCGAACATATATAAAGGGCGAAAAAGGACTCGCTACAGTGAAAGCCTTACTAAGAAGTGGTAGCAATCCAAATGATAAAACTTCAAATGGGCATATGGTTCTACAATTGTCCGTTAAAGCTGGTTTAGAAGAGATTGTTAAACTATTAGTGGCTTTTGGCGCTGATGTGGATAATAAAGATAAAAGTGGTTTGACGCCTTTTCAAGTAGCTGTGGGACAAGAGAATAAAGTTCTTGCTGATTTCTTTTTGTCAAAAGGAGCAAAGCAACAACCACCTCCGGGATTAGGCTACGCGAAATATTACAAGCTATATCGTGAATAAAAACTGGTGGTGCACGCGATAAGGCAAAGTTTAGATGCCTATTCTTATCAACTAGCACAACATATACTCATTACAGCTCAAAGTGAGAATTTTGGCTGCGTCAAAGCCCCGGGGTTAAACGATCTAAAACATATCCATATTATAATATGAATATTAATAGGAAAATATGATATGATTCTCTTTTAAATAAAGGATCCAATCTTTATTCATATTACACCTTAAAACAATAAGTTTTATCTATATTTAGTCCATTGGCGGTCCATGATTTTTCTAAATGACTGCTCCATTTAACAAAAGTAAATTCTTAGTCTTCCTGTTTTTATGTCGTATTGCTAAAGTTAGTGGTGTTCGACCATCTTGATCCCTAGCATTGATATTTGCTCCATGTTGTAGCAATAATTCAACAATTTCAAGAGTTCCTCTTCTAACTGCTACATGCAAAGCATTGCCTAATTCCGCATGATTGCTAAGATGCTCAATGGTCGCCGTAGCGCCTGCTTCAAGCAATAGCCGACTGATTTCAGTGCATCTTGAATGAATTAAAGGAGTATTTCCCCGTACATTCACTGTATTTACATCAGCCTCATTTCTAATTAGCAACCGAACAACTTCCGTCTTCCCTAAAATGGTTGCTAAAGCGAGTGGTGTTCGACCATCTTGATCCCTAGCATTGATATTAGCTCCATGTTGTAGCAATAATTCAATAATTTCAAGAGTTCCTCTTCTAACTGCTACATGCAAAGCATTGCCTAATTCCGCATGATTGCTAAGATGCTCAATGGTCGCTGTAGCGCCTGCTTCAAGCAATAGCCGACTGATTTCAGTGGATCTTGAATGAATTAAAGGAGTATTTCCCCGTACATTTACTGTATTTACATCAGCCCCATTTCTAATTAGCAACCGAACAACTTCCGTCTTCCCTAAAATGGCTGCTAAAGCGAGTGGTGTTCGACCATCTTGATCCCTAGCATTGATATTAGCTCCATGTTGTAGCAATAATTCAACAACTTCAAAAATTTTTTTTCTAACTGCATAATGCAAGGCATTGCCTACTGACGCATGATTGCTAAGATGCTCAATTGTCGCCGTAGCGCCTGCTTCAAGCAATAGCTGACTGATTTCAGTGGATCTTGAATGAATTAAGGGAGTATTTCCCCGTACATTCACTGTATTTACATCAGCTCCATTTCTAATTAGCAACCGAACAACTTCCGTTTTCCCTTCCATGGTTGCTAAAGCGAGTGGTGTTCGACCATCTTGATCCCTAGTATTGATATTAGCCCCATGTTGTAGCAATAATTCAAGAGTTTCAAGATTTCCTTCTTTAACTGCCAAAATTAAAGCTCCACTGCCTTTCAGCTCTAAAGTATTGCTATCTACTTTTATTACTTTCCAACTTCCTCTTGGATTAAATATTTTTATAAAACTTTGGAATGATGGCGAATATAATTTTTCATTCGAAAGGATGTTAAAAAGTTCCTCAGTGGATAGTTTTTGCAAATTGTATAAAATTCTTTCTGAATCAAATTTTTCTCGAAAAAACGTTTTCTGTTTATAGGAAAGGTATTTTATTGGAATTACTCCTTGCGTAGCAAATTCACATACCTCTTTAAATAATTTTTCTAAATATTTTGCTGCTTCAGTACTATCTAGTCCTTCATATCCAAATTTTCTAGCTTTGGTAGAAATAGCAGTTGCTGCATTAGCTTTTCCATGACGGTTTAATTGGGCTAAAATTCCTAAATCTGAAACATATAAATGTTTAGCTATTTCTTGGATCAATTCATGTGGGAGAGGCAATATTTGAGGAGGGTTGATGTAGTCTTGAATTCTTGTATCGATTGCAAAAATTTGATTTTCATTGCCAAAAATCTTTATTGCTAACCAATTTACGTTTGATTGTTTTTCCTTGTATGCTTGATGAATTTGGGATGATTTTTTTCCTAAAATTTCAAATAGGTTAGATTGAGTTTGATTTGAATAAACCTCATTATAATGATTAGGATCATACCATAATTTATTTTTTACAATGAATTCTATCTTGGCTAAGATTGTCATAACTGAATCATTGGCTTGGGGCTTAGAAGATGATTCAACTATGTAAAATGTATTATCATTATTAATGATAATATCAATGTATTTATTTGTCACTGACATATCCGTAAAACTCATTATTTAATGATGCATAAAAATTAACACAATTTATTAAAAATTACTATATAAGACTAGCGATAACAACGTTTATTTTTTTAGCTTAATCCCTGATCTCGAAGGAGTATAAGCATAGTTAAGTTTAAGATTATATTAGCGAAAAGATTAGGAAGCCAGGGTTTTTAACCAAGTTTATCGCTTAGAATTGGATGTAGTTGTAATACGTTGAATATTAATAGAAAAATGTCTGGGGACGGTTCTGCATAAACTGCATAACTTTTAGAGAAAGAGTTATGCAGAACCGTCCCCAGACATTTTCAAATTGATTCGCGCTGAAATGCACTAATGAATGTTGGGAAAAAGTGGGGCATCCTGGACTTGAACCAGGGGCCAGCCGAGTTATGATGGTGGTGGTTCGCCATATAACCCAATACCATCCAACCCGCTATGGATAGAATAATAAGTCATTTACAGCTAGAATGCTACTGGATTTTATTGGATTTTGATGGTAACTGGCGATTCGTTGCGCCAATAGTGCACAGTAGAATTGGAGTACAAAGAAGAAGCGCACAGTTTTGGATAAAGATTTAACTGTTAAATCAATTTAAAAATTAATTTATCTTGATTATTATTTATTAATAGTTTATAATGTTGTTTATAAATTAATTTTAATAAAAACAAATATAAGGTTTAAAAATGTCAGTCATTACTAGAGCTAATAATCCTAGTTGCGTACACACTAGTCATTTATTCTCTCATCCTCTTTGCAAAAGACAATCACTTTCAAAAAGAATTGCAAATGTGGCATTTCATGTCTTCACTTTAGCAATTCCATTGACAATCTACTATGTGGTTTCTTGCTGTTATTCTAGAACAGGTTCTAAACAAAAAAGTGGAAATCTTCAAGCAGCAGGGATTAACTCCGTTCAACAGAATAAAAGTGTTAAATCTTATTCTACTTTAAGGCAAGAGGTTCTTGATTTTGCAAGAAATAAATTGGAAGAATATCCTGGTATTGCTCCTGAGCAGTTTTCTGCTGGTTGTTATGGCCTAGACACAACCAATCAACCTATAAATCCAGAAATTGCACTTTTGACAACTTTATATTGGGATGTTGCTTTTAAGAATTTTGAGGAGTTGATGAAGCAAAATAAAGTGAATCCTTGGAATAATAAAGAAGTAATAAACGCTGCCGATGAATGTATGAAAATCGCATACGCTATTGGCGATCTTACTTTAGATGATCTCAAATCATTTACTGAGGAACGATCTTCTCAAGGTGACAATAGAACCTACGCAAAAGCGTTAACTCAACAAGATTCTTATCAATACCGCACTTTTTATTATTGTACAAATGCTTATCATTGGTTTCGGGGGGAAATCGCATGGAGTACAAATCCTTGGGATAAAGATAAAGAAGGGTTATTTCAACCTAAATCCATTTCGGAAGCTCATGCTAACGCCTTTTATCAAAAAGGAACTATTCAAAATTCATGGAATGAATTGTACAATGGTTATTGTGGTCGCGTAAGGTTGTATGTCAACGAAAAAGAATTGAAGTCTGCAGATAGTCGGCATATTGCTTGGACTAAAAAAGATACAGGAATTAAATCGTTTACATCCACTCCAGATACTCAACCGACTTAAGTTAAAGTTGCTAAACGATATATTTGGCTCTTAAGCCGATCTAATCCTTTATAGACATGTGAGCTTGCTGATTCCTATGGCAGGCAAGCATCTTAAAACATCTGTTTCCATGAATATTAATAGAAAAATATGATACGATTCTCATTTTAATAAAGGATTAAATAAAATGAATTTAATACTATCAATTGTAATACATACGGCAAATATATTAGGTATTTTTACTGATCCTTTTGAGTTTGAGGGAGACTACGGATCTGAAGTGAATCCTATAAGGCAAAAAGTCTTTGAGCAGGTGGTTTCTAAGGAGGCTCTTTATAAAAATCTTTCTGATTCAGAAATAAGAGAGTTAATGCAGGAAAGCGACGTTAGTGAACAGAGTTTAAAAGAGTACCGAAATTTACTTGTCGTGCAGGCTATCTCTGAAGAACAAGAGTATGGACCAACTTTTTCTCAATTGGTTACACCCGAATTGATCGAAGAACTTAAAAATAAACAGACAGAACTTCAAAACAGAGGATTTTCCTCCTCTGATTTAGAAAGTATCTTATTTTTCATTGAACATTACAAAGATCAAAAGGTATTTCGTTTTTTAAGGAATAATCCCCCAGAAATCTTAAGCCTAGATAAAGCTTTGCGAGATAAAGCAGCCAGAGAAGGCAAAAATTTTGATTTGCCCATACTGGGCTCAACAAGATTTTTAGAAGGACAAAACAGCTTTGAATTGAAAAAAAACTTAATGGAAGCAATTTTCACTAAAGAAACGTTTGCTTCAACCAAGCCTCAAGATTCCATAAAACAATCAATAAAGAAGTTAAATAAGGATTATTTAAATAATTTTTTTGGCGATAGTGCAAATAATCAAGATTTAGAAGTGTTTAGTTCTTCTGCAGGTCAAGTATTTTTCTATTGGATGTATCAGTCATTAAACCTGCATTTGATCTCTGCAGATTCGGATATGATCGACCAAATCAATAAAGTGAAAGAAATATTTGCTACCACTCTTGGAGATCCTATAGCAAGAGCAAATACCTTTAAAGATAAGTTGATCGCATCAGATTCTGGAATTTTATTTACCCAAGAGAGTGATGCTTTAGTACCCCAAACTTTAACAAATGATGGGTTATTCCTACCCATTGATCGTCAAAATCCACAAGATGGCACTCTTATTCTTCTTAGAAGCGATCTATGGGAACCTGACTATGAAATCATTACTATTGAAGATTATGAGGGATATAAAACTGGCCGTATGAATGTAATTTTAGCAACACAAAAAGGTTCCGGTCAAAAATTTCTTTTAGCTTCATGTCACGGTCATTCTACACGACCTGAAGACGGGCGTCTGCAGATTAGCCTTATTATGGAAAAGTTTTATCAGCTATCTAATGGGGATCTTCAGCTATCTAATGGGGATCTTCAGCTTTTGATTGGAACAGATGCAAATACCAAAACTGAGGTAGATGTAAATAGATTTAGAGAACATTTAGATAATTTGGGACTTGTAGGAACTGAGGCAGGGCCAACAACCATAAAGAAAAGAATGGTTACGGCGCAACATTCTAAATCAGGTAGATTTGCTATTGATGAAGAAGATTATTTGATTACTCTAACACCAGAGAATGGCGGTCAGCTTCAATTTAGCGACCTTACAGTAGGTTTTAAAAAGGAAAAACCTGATGTAAATCAATCCTTACCAAATATGGATAATCCATCAGATCATTATGCTGTAGGAGCTACGATGTCTCCTTTTTTATAGAGACATGGGAAATACAAGAGAAATTTTAGGGCGTGTGGCTGTTGCGGCAAACTATGTACGGAAGGGGAGTTAGTACACAGTATAATTTTTATTGACTACTTTAGGCGTTCAAAAGTTCCCGCGGTTGAGTGATCGAAAGTGACCCCATATTATCAATATGGGGTCACTTTCGATCACTCAACCCCGGGGCTTTTGTACAGCCTAAAGTAGTCAATAAAAACTATACAGTGTACTAGCGATAGGTCTCAGCGTACTGTTTAAACCAATCTACACTTTCGGGGGTTTTATCACCCGTTCGATTGTCACACTCAAAAAAGGCGATAAACAGCTCTAGGTCATCGCCGAGGATGTCGATCAGCTTGGAAGCGTTTTGATAAGCCTTGTCCCAATCTCCCTGTATGGCGCCAAATTTCCAGGCAAAAAAGGCGTCATCATGCCTTTGGATAATTTCAAGAATGCCTTGATCGGCAATGTATTTTTCAGCAAACCGCCGAGCAATCATTCCGTGTTGGTTCTCTCCACCTTTTGGAAGGGAATTATCGAATTTATTCTTAAATGTATCGTGTATAATAGTGATGATGCGCAGCTTTTCTCGCATGGATGAATCGCCATAATATTTTTCTACATTATCCAATACCTCATGGATGTGGTAGATGATGGCGCCTTCTGGATGTCCATTGCGAGGCTCTCCCCAGCGCGCACCGGCTAACCACTCTTCTGATGAAATTACTTCCCTTTCTATATCATTCTCGGGATAAAGGCACGAAATAGCCTCGTCCGCACTGTGAAAGGCAATAATTTCGGTGGTATGGGAAGCCTGCAGATTTGTTGCTGCATTGCAGAATCCACATAACAATAAACAAAATATATAAAGATGTGTGTATTTCATTTGGTTATTAAAATAAAAATAAATTAAATCACTATGGTATCAAAATATAGATTAATAAACACATAATTTTATGGTCTTGCGGACTTTATTGGACTACACTTAAAAGTGTAAAAAAATATTTAAAACCATAAATATTTAAATATAATTCACTTAAATGAAATTTTGTGTTGCTTTAAATTAACGGTTCCTCTATCCTTTAAAAGGATAAACCTATAAACAACCCTCAAGGAGAGAATATGTTGAAAAGTTTTATCCAAAAGTTCCTTACCATCGTTATTCTGACGACTTCATTGTCTTTGTCTGCGTTTGCAGCAGAAGACTATCAAGTAGAAAATCAACCACAAGTCATAGAAACAGTTGTCCAAATCCAGCAAGAAGGGGTTCTTAAGCAAAAAGACAATGGATATCTATATCTTGAGGTATCTAATGATTTTATTGCTGAAGCACTTCCTTTGATTGATGCACCTGGCAAAATTGTGCCTCCCCGACACTACACTAGCAAAAAGGGAATTGGTGCGCATATTAGCGTCATGTATGAAAACGAACAGATTTTGAATGAAATCTGGGAAATCAAAGAGCTTGGTCAGAAATTCACCTTTACTGTCATCGAACTTCGCACAGTAAAACTGAATAAAGACAACAAAATGAAAAAACTCTGGTTGTTAGCAGCGACTGCACCTGAACTTGAGAAACTCCGGGAAAGTTACGGTCTTTCATCCAAACTTAAAAATCATGATTTTCATATTACAATTGGCACTCAAATTCCTGGTAAACCTCAAATAAAAACAGAAGAAATTATCCTTGAGGAAACAGAAAAATTCGAGGAAGCAGCTTAGTATTAACAAACAATAAGACATTTAAATTTAATTGTCTTATTGTTTTAGCCCATATTCAGTATTGACCCATACTATATGATCTATTCCAAGATAAGATCTGTGGCTACTCCACAGGCAATCAGATAGCTCGGTCATCATTTTTCTTTTTTAGGCTTTTTAGAAATAAATCCCAGATAAAGGAATAGATCATAAATAATTTTCAGTCCTCCTGCTAGAATAAAAGGGAAGTTCATTAATGCTGGATGGGCCAGTAAAGGACCAGCAAGAATTGGAGATATTGAAGCAATCTTAAAAAGTAGGGGCGGTTGGACGCATTCAGAACTTTTGACTGGGAAAATTTATCTATTCTCAATACAATAATGTCAAAATTTTACTCTAAGGACTTTGTTAATGTCTAATGGCGAAATCATCCTTTACACTACAGAAGATGGCAAAACTTCCATTAAGTTGAGGGCTGAAGAGGGCACTGTTTGGCTCACCAGGATGGAAATCGCTGAGCTATTTCAAACAACACCTCAAAACATAACTCTCCATATACAAGGCATTTATGAAGAGAATGAAGCCGATACTGAATCAACTAGTAAGGATTGCTTACTAGTTCAAAAGGAAGGAAACAGAAATATCCAGCGAGAGCTAAAACTCTATAATCTAAGCATGATTCTTGCTATTGGATATCGCGTTCGCTCTCCTCGGGGTACTCAATTTCGAAAATGGGCAACGGCTCATTTGCAAGAGTACCTAATTAAAGGCTTTATCTTGGACGATGTTCGTCTTAAAGAACCTGGAAATTGGGATTATTTTGATGAGCTGCTCGAGCGAATCCGTGAAATCCGGACTTCTGAAAAGCGTTTCTATCAAAAAGTAAAAGACATCTATGCAACAGCTGTTGACTATGATCCTAAAAGTGATCAAGCTCAACTCTTTTTTAAGAAGGTTCAAAATAAGATGTTATGGGCTCTTACAGGGCATACAGCGGCTGAACTAATTTGCCATCGTGCTGATCCACAACTCCCTAATATGGGTCTTACCAGTTGGAAAGGAAGTCGTGTTCGTCAAGGAGATGTGACCGTTGCTAAAAATTATCTTTCTCAAGATGAGATCAGCGAGCTCAACAGAATAGTTACTATGTACCTCGATTATGCGGAAGATCAAGCCAAGCGACGCAAAACAATTACAATGAATGAGTGGGCTGGTAAACTTGATGCATTTCTTTCGTTTAATGAAAGAGAAATCTTGAGTCATTCCGGTAAAGTTTCGGCACAGGTAGCCGAACAATTGGTACTAGCACGTTATAGTCAGTTTGACTCGAGACGAAACTATGCAGAACAATTAGAAGCCGATCAAGTAGACATAATTGAATTGGAAAGAATTGAGTTGAAAAAGGAAATGTAAGTTTACTTTATGATCGGGGTCAAGCCCTATCGAGTAGCAGAAGGCGGTAAGGCCTCCGTCCTCTATTTGGTCCATCCAAGGGGTCCACGGATTTCAGCCCATATTCAGTATTGACCCATACTATATGATCTATTCCAAGATAAGATCTGTGGCTACTCCACAGGCAATAAGATAGCTCGGCCATCATTAGACTTCTTTCGAAATTCCATTCGATTGTTAAAATGGCGCTTTTTGGCATCTTTATCGTTAAATTTTTCGACCATATGCTCACATATGCTCTCAAAATTTAACGATCAATCTGCACAAAAAGCACTCATTTTTCCAATCAAAGCGAATTTCGAAAGAAGTCTATTTTTCTTTTTTAGGCTTTTTAGAAATAAATCCCAGATAAAGGAATAGATCATAAATAATTTTCAGTCCTCCTGCTAGAATAAAAGGGAAGTTCATTAATGCTGGATGGGCCAGTAAAGGACCAGCAAGAATTGGAGATATTGAAGC
>Ga0207052_10018_pt1 | contig 56680 bp, 46 predicted proteins | sample Alteio_BWMinCont_62_FD_153294 | JGI IMG/M metagenome (GOLD analysis project Ga0207052, IMG submission 153294) | Enriched cells from forest soil in Barre Woods Harvard Forest LTER site, Petersham, Massachusetts, United States -... | ecosystem: Environmental > Terrestrial > Soil > Temperate forest >...
TGATTTGCGAACAGCAGCCTCGCAAGCCTGCCCTGCCAGGGGGCGGTGACAAACGCCTCGACGCTGACCTGGAAGCGATTGTGCTGAAGGCTCTGCGCAAAGGGCCGGAAGAGCGGTACCTTACGGCCGTGCAACTGGCTACGGACGTGCAAGCGTATCTCGACGGGCGCACTGTGACAGCACGCCGTGGCACTCTCCGCTACCGCACAAGTAAGTTCATCCGAAGGCACTGGGTTGCGCTGCTCGGAGCGGGGTTGGTGCTTGCCAGCCTCACGGCAGGCGTAGGGGGAGTGCTTTGGCAGGCAAAGTTGGCCAACGCGGAACGGCGCAAGGCCGAGGCCCGTGCAGAGGATTTGCGGCAGTTGAGCAACAGCCTTCTCTCCGAGTTGGACGAGGCCATTAAAGACCTTCCGGGTTCTACCAGTGTGCAACGCCTTCTCGTTACCCGGGTGCTCGAGCATCTCGATCGAATGTCGAAGGACGCTGCCGGAGATAGACTTGTTCAACTCGATCTGATAAACGCGTATACCCGGCTGGGAAACATCCAGGGAAATCCCTACGACCAGAACCTCGGTGATCCGGCCGGCGCGCTCGTCAGTCTCGACAAAGCTCTCTCGATTGCGGGATCGCTCACGACTTCAGCACCTCTCGACCGCGAGGCGCTGCACGCGATGGCGGCGGTGCAACAATCCCGCAGCGAGGTCTTGTGGGGCGAAGAAAAGACACCGGAGGCTGTAGCATCGATGCAGGCGGCGACCCGAGCCTTTGAGAGATTGGTCGCAGAGCACGATGCGACTCCGGCGCTGATCTGCGACGCAGCTTCGGCGTACGGCACGCTCGGCGACGAGCTCGGCCAGCCCGGCACCCCCAATCTGGGTGATGTTGCCGGAGCCCTTGCCGCCTATCACAGAAACATCCAGCTTTATGAACGGGCTCTCAGTTTGAACGCCGATTTTCCCCGCGCGCGGAGGGGACTCGGCATTGTCCCACTCAAGATCGGCAACATTGAAATTGAGACGGATCCAGCCCAGGCTCTCAGGGATTACGAGCTTGCCGAGGAGCGATTCGATGCGACTCCCGAGTCGAAACAAAGCGGCCTCTCCTCAGCACGCATGCGCGCAAATCTGCTGCGCAAGAAAGCCATGGCCATGAGGGAACTGGGAGAATATAGCCAGGCAGTTCCACTCTTTGATCAGGCTCTGACCATCCAGAGGCAGATTTCGGCTGCCGACCTCAAAGACACTCGCTCGCTCTTCGATGTCTATGTCGACCTCACTCAAGCCGCCTGCGACTACGAGGAATCCGCCGATCCGGCATTCGGAACCGATCCTGGAATCCGCCGACACGATTTAGCCTTGGCGGCGCCACTTTTGAAAGAGTCCGAAGCGATTGCGCTCCTACTGTTGAAACAGAATCCCTCTAACGATGATTGGAAGGCCTCATTGGCTGACGTTCAGGTGCGCCTGGGCACGATTGAACAGGACCTGAACACTTCCGCCGATTCCGCGGCACTCTCCGCGACTGGCCTTGCGACGCTGAAGGAACTGGCAGCAAAGCACCGGGATTCGGTCCTGATACTCGATATGGAAGTAGCCGCTCTTCTGAATGTGAAGCCCCTCGCGCTGCGCGACCCTGCGTTGGCGATCGCGTCCGCCGAGCACGAAGCGCTACTGACGAAGCGAACGGAACCAAGAGTCCTGCTTTCCGTTGCCCAGGCATATCGTTCCGCGGGACAGACCGAGAAGGCCCACGCGGCTGCCGAGGAGGGACTGACTCTACTTCCCGTTGTCACGGCGGGAACTCCAATGCCACGCACGAGCACGCTTCTGAAGTTGGAAACGCAAACGAAAACCTTCTGAAGATGAACTAAAATCGCTGACCGGAGTTGGCGACGCTAATCGGCCTGTGCCTGGACGGGCGTTCAGGCACGGACTATATCGATGTGACACTAGAGCGGGTATGGATCACCGGGGCGAACGATTCGGATGTCATGATCCGTGAAGCTGCCGTGGAATTGAGGATCCTGGTACTTGGGCATGTGGCATGTGATGCAGTGTTCGGTGCTCACCGGGCAAGTGAAAGGTTTGCCGGGCTGCGGACCGTGCGGGCCGTCAATGGTTGCATGCGTGGCTACGGTCGAATGGCAGGCCAGGCACTTTGCATCATAAAAGCCGGCATCTCGCGCGAGAGGCTCATGTGGATTATGACAGGCTACGCAAGTGATTCGCGGGTCGGGCCGGCTCCAGCATCGACTTTTCGACAACCGGTAGGGCTGGAACCGGATGTTGAGCGGAGTAAAGGCTTTTGCGGAAATCACATCCAAAGGCGCACGATGACAGGCGCCACAAAAATCTACAAGTTCCAGCGGGCCAAAATATCCAGGATCAAGAATTGCGTCCATCCCGGTTTTGAATTGTTTGGCCCGCATTGCTTTTACATGTCGAGTTCCCGGACCATGGCAAGCCTCGCAAGTAACTCCCGGAGTCGCGTGGTCCGGATCAAATTGCTGCCTTAACGTCGATGCAGTTGTGTGACAGGCGAAACACTGCTGCGCAGCTTTATCGCTTTGCGGCGCCCCAAATGCGCTTTCCAAATATTGCGGCGTGCCTCGGGGATGTTCGGGTGTGATGTCAAGGCCACCAATCGATGGAAAATAGCTGAGCTGACTCTCGAAGAGTATCCCGAGGTAATTCAGGATGAAGGTTTGACCTTTGACTCCCGCACCCATTGACCACAGAAGCTGGCCGCTAATCGATTCGCCGCCTCCCGAGACGGTGTAATTGCTGGAGACGTGGTTAGTCGAAATTGCGGTTTGAAAGGGCGGTGTGGAGAGCGTGATTGTGGGGTTGGACCGCAGTACCTCGGTCTCGGAAGCTTTCGAGGCCGCATGGGCCATGGGGGTACCCCGCTGCGTGAGGGCTACCTGCTTGTGACAGACGGCGCAGGCCGCGGTCCCGACAAAGTCTTCTCGTGCGCCATCGCCCCTTGTTGGCCACCAGCCTTGTCCGCGCAGTCGTTGCGCAGTAAGTTCAGACGTCTCGGTGTGGTCCTGTCTTTGGGCGCCTGCGGAATACCATTCTGAGAGACCAGCCAGAATGAAGACGAGAAGTAATTTGGGTGCGGGTCCAGGCATGGTTTTTTGTCTGGCGGAGAGGTCTCCCCAGCCGCTTCGTACGCGCGAGGGTGTTCTACTCGGCATCCTTCACGCAACGGAATCCTACTGCACCAGACCGGTCGTAACTGGGAGACATCAGCAGTAACTTCCCGTGCTCATTATTCCGGTACGCTTGGGGAAAGTACCACACTGAGCCTTGTGGCTGATAATGGCTGCCTCCGCGCAAGATGGCCGCGCGTGTGTGTTCGTCGATGAACTCATCGGTCCACTGCCAAACGTTCCCCACCATATCCATTACGCCGAACGGGCTCGCGCCTTTTGGATGCGCATCGACATCGCTTGCGGCGAGCATGACGCGCCCCTTGTCCGGAGCCGGAGCCACGGCATCCGAAGGGCTCGCGGGCTCAGGGCAAGCGAGAGGAATGGCAAGGATGATCGGTATGGTCCAGTCACAGTTCCCCCAGGGAAATCTCCGGCCATCGTTTCCCTGGGCCGCGAATTGCCACTCCCATTCGTGGGGAAGGCGCTTGCCTGCCCACTTGGCGTACTCGCGCGCGTCTTCAATCGACACCCAGGTCACAGGCTTGTTCGCCGAGCCCTCGGGGTAAGTGCCGCCCTTCCAATCCTTGAGGAAGTTGAGGCCGTCTTTGGGATGGTAATGAAACTCATCCAGAAATCTTTTGAACTCGGTGTTTGTAACCGGATACTTATCGATGTAAAAAGGATTAATTTGGATCCGGTTTTCATGGTAGCGGCGAGGACTCATTTCCCACGGATATTGCACATCGACTCCGACGTCGTCGCTGCCCTCGATCTCGATGCCGTTAACGACAAACAGGTAGTCACCACCATTAATGCGAATCATGCCTGCCGGCGCCTCGCGTGAGGGCTTTGTCGGTGGAATCTCTACGAGAGTCTGCGGAGTCTTTTGCCACTCCGCAGAAAAGCTCGACAGCAGCTTGTCCGACATGCCATGCATCTTGTCGAGCAGTGATCTGGTTTTCGCGTCGGGATCAGTGGGGATTGCAAGGATGGCACCGAAGCCATGTGCCTCGGTGGCAAATGACAAAACTGCAAGTCCGTTTTCCAGCGCGGGCTTGAGTTCGACGCCGTGATACAGGTCGAAGTAGCGCATGCCCGCTTTGTAAGGGGCAGACATCTGACGCCCGTCAACGTCGTATTCATTGCGATTGACAATGGTCCACAAGGTCTGATCGCCAAGCGGCCAGCGGCTCGCGAATACTCCGTACAAATGCATGGGGTAGAGGGGTTCCCAGTCAGGGCTTAGGAGGAACGGCGCGATTGCGCGTTCAATGGTAGCGACACGGCGTGTAGCCTCGGCATCACGCGGGGTGATGCCGTTCCATATGCCCCACACATTTTCCCAACTCTCCCAGCCTTCGCCATTGAAAAAGGCGAACTGCAGATTATCGTTCTTGGTGCGGTTCCAGCGATCGCACACGTGCACCATGTGACGCGTTTCCAGCCACCGGAAGCGGTCAACCTGGGGAACGAACGCAAATTTGAAATAGTAAGCCCAGGAGAGCACATCCCAGGCGAGGGCCTCGTCCGCCAGTCCGACCTCCGGTTCAAAGCCGAGCGGATGATCGACTTTTTCAGCAGCCTGCGCGAACGCCAGTGGCACGCCATCCTGAGTGTCGCCGTTGATACCGTCGGCATCGATCTGTTTCATAAATTCGGCGACGGCATCGGGCCAGAGCGTTCCGGGATCTCGCGTGCCCTGATCCCACATCATCATCGGAAACAGGACCCGCACCCCGCGGCGATGAAAGTCGGCGACCATCTGCTTCAGCCCTTCGATGCCGCCCGGCATGGAACGCACCATGTCCTGCTGATTGCGATCATCGATTCCCATGTTGGGATAGGTCGCCCAAATAAGGACGCTGTCGATTCCGCCATAGCGCTTGTCGAGGTCATCGAGGTAACGATCAACTGTGTATTTACCTTGAATCGGATCATAGAAGTACCGGTCGTGCACCATCATCTGCGGCTGAATGAAGCTCGACTGTGCCCACTGGAGAGCCGGAAGTGAGTACCGCGCCGGATCATACCCGATTCGAATTCGGCGCTCGGCGCGCCAATGCGTTAGATCCGTAAGCCACTCCTGATGAGTAAACGGAGTGCAGGGGATGTTACCTCCTTCCCATGCCTGGCGCAGCGTGAGGCATGGAGGAGAATTGAGCAACTGGTCGGCAAACGACGAAGTGACGAATTGTGAGTCTTGTGCGCGCGCCGAGACAGCGATGAGGGCCAACAACAAAGCAGGTTTGATCCGTATTGTCGCGGACATAGGTATTTCTCCGGATGGATCCTCGAGACCGTGTCAACATCAGGAAAAGAGCGGAGCAACTGCCACCGCGCCAAGTCCGCTCAAAAAAAGTACGAACATCCAGCCCAGAAACATCCTGGATAATCATGGACGAAAACACGATACCGTAAGTCTCAGGTTGGTACATCGAACCCGTTCATCTCCTTTGGTACGGTTCAGACGTCAGTCTTTGAAATGTTTCAAAATATTTCCGGGAAGCAACATAAAGGGCTGTGCTCCGCCTTGTCAAGAACAACGCTCGGAGGAAGGGAGCGATTGGGCGATGAGAGCCCCAGGGAGGGAATTCTCGGGAAGTCCACATGTGTGAGGATTTCCTGCAGCCAAGGGGTTTCCCGGACCAGTCAGTGCTTTGAACGCTTTCACCCGGTATACTCGATTTGACTTTCACGCGTATAGTGTCGGAATTGTGCAGTGCTTGCTGCCTCAGGGGAAGTGGACATGGCCAACATGAAAGACATTGCCAGCATCGCTCGCGTTTCCCTTGGCACGGTCTCCCATGTACTGAACAACACTGCGAACGTTCGTGGTCCCCTGCGAAAGCGCGTGCTCGATGCTGTCGAGGCAGTAGGCTACCAGCCAAGCCAGCTTGCCCGGGGACTGCGGCGGGACAAGACCAATGTGATCGGCATGGTGATTCCCGACATCACCAACCCTTTCTTTCCGGGGGTAGTTCGCGGCGCCGAAGACATTGCATTTTCGAATGGTTACCGCCTGGTGCTCTGCAATACAGACAACGACCATGCAAAGGAACTGGTGCACCTGAAGGAGCTGCGTACTTACCTCCCCGCCGGGCTTATCGTCATACCCTCCAACTTCAGCGATTTGACTGCCCAGGTTGAATCGTACAGGCGCGTTGGCTCGGGAGTCGTATGCGTGGACCGCTTACCCAGAAACTGGGCGGGGGACAGCGTGACGGCAAATAATGAAGAGGGCGCCCTAAGCGCGACCCGCCATCTGATAGATATGGGTCACAAGAGGCTCGCCACGATTGTAGGACCTCTGCACCTGACCAATGCGCGCGATCGGCTCAACGGTTTCAAACGCGCACTTCGAGAAGCCAAGATTCATATCGCCGCCGAATACCTCCAGGAAACCACCTTCGACAAGCATGGTGGCTACTCCAAGACGCACCTGCTCCTGCGCCTCATACCGCCCCCTACGGCGATCTTCGCGGGAAACGATATGATTGCGCTGGGCGCTCTGCGCGCCATCCGGGAAGCCGGGTTGCGCTGCCCGGAGGATGTTTCGGTCATCGGATTTGACAATCTTGACTTCGCGGAATTGACGCATCCCTCGCTGTCTTCGGTCTCCCAGTCCGGGTATCAACTCGGGACGACAGCCGCGCAAATACTAATCGAACGTCTGCGCGGGGATCGATCGCCCGCCAAGCATATCGTGCTGCCCACTACCCTGGTCCCTCGGAGCTCGGTTACGGCTCCTGCTCGCGAGCTGCAGCAGGCCGCAGTCCGGGTTTCACGGCGACGAGCTTCAGGGGAAGCCATGCGCAGTTGAAGGGCTGATAACATTTTCATCCTCCGCAGATCCAAGTCCGGCCGAGCTGACATAAGTCCGGCTGTCCGATAGATTGGCTTCGTGCTGTCGAGCCCCGGGACGCTATAAATTCCTTGACAGGCTTGTTTGAAACGTTCTACATTTCTGCGCATCTTCCCGCGCGGGAAGGGATGTCGACCCGAACAGGGGCAGAGATTGCATACGAAGGTTTCCTGTGTTCGGCATAATTTGAAACGTTTCATGATCTTCAATTCAAACTTCCCCGATCCACAGGGATTGATCTGAACCTGAAGTTTTACTGATCCCCGGCAAGACCCTCTGGCTTCAACTCGAGTCCTTACGCGTTCCCTGGAATTGGCTGAAAAAGAGGCTATCCCCGATGATCCACAACGACCCCAATCATTCCCCATTTCGACAAATCAAAGCGAAGACCGCCGTTACTCGACACCGTTCCCTCGCGGTGGCCCTGGTTGTCCTGGGTGCGGGCATTGTGGCCGCCCAGGTTGGGCCTATCCCGGCCGAGCAAGCTGAGCAATTTCGTCAAGCCGGCCTCGCAGAGGCGAGCAGCGGACAGATTGACGAAGCGATTGCAAGCTTCAAGCAAGGTCTGGAGATCGCGCCCCAGGACGCAAGGCTGCTCGATGCGGTCGGTGTGGCATACAGTCTCAAGGGTGACCTGGAGAAGGCGCGGCAAAACTTTGTCGAAAGCCTGAAGGTGGCCCCGAACGCGGTGTCGACGAGGCAGAATCTTGGGATCGCATTGTTCAGCCTGGGGCGATACGAAGAAGCCTCGAAGCAGTTCGGCGATCTCTACGAGATCGCCGGGAAGCCGCGAGAGGTCGCGAGCCTTTTCCTCGGCCTGATCGCACAAAGACAGTCCAGGTGTAAAGAAGCCGTTTCGCTGATGGAGGCCTCAGAGGGTCTTCTGTATCGATATCCGGACGCGCTGTTGTCCTACGCGGAATGCGGGTACCAGACAGGCGATGCAAAGCACGCGAGGGAAGCATTGACCGCCTTCGACCAGTTCCCAGGGAAGACCTTCGCGCAGGTGCAGCAGGCGGCGGATTTGAAAGCGCGATTGGGGATCAACTCGAAGGCGCAGGAAGATCCAGGCAAAGCTCCAGCCAGTGGCGTCGACGAGTCCGCCGCCGTATTGATGCGGGCCCGCCACCTCGAAGAGAAAAATCTTCTCGATGATGCTCAGACACTCCTCGAAACCGCGACTGCGTCGGACGCCACTTTCGACCTGGTGATTGAGCTTGCGAAGGTCGCCAATGAGCGAGGCGATCTTGCGACGGCAATGAAATCCCTGAAACGCGGATCGCAGATCGAGCCCGGCCGGGAAGAGAGTTACCTGGAATTCAGTACCATCTGTGCCGACCACGGGAACGATCAACTGGCGTTTGACACTGCCGAAATCGGGCTCGATCACGTACCGAACTCGTACCGGCTGACGGTGCAGAAAGGAGCTGTCCAGGAAAAGCTCGGGCACCTGAGCGATGCAGAGGAGACGCTCCGAAAAGCCATCGGCATGCAGAAGGACAACAGTGTTGCGATGCTAAGCCTGGCGGTGGTGCAGGCGCACAGCGGAAAGCCGGATGAAGCGGAGCAGACTCTGGCGACCGCGATCGGGCAATTTCCCGACAACTACTACATGTATTACTTCCAGGGAAAGCTGCTGATGCAGTTCGGAACTGCCAAGGCTGGCGGCGCGGACCTGAAAGACGCGGCCCGGCGGTCGCTTGAGGAGTCGATACGGCTCAACCCCGACTACGCCGATTCCTATTATCAACTTTCCGAAATGTACATAGCCGACTCACCGAAACTCGCCGAGCAGGCACTCCAGAAGTGTTTGAAACTCGATCCCGATCACATCCCTGCCCAATACTCGCTGGCTCGCCTTTACCTTCGCACGGGCCGTAAAGGGCAAGGGGAGGCTCTTCTCGCACACTTCAAAGCCCAGCAACGATCCGAAGAACTGCAACAACAAAGACAACTTCGAATCGACGTCGCACAAAATTGAGGACCTTGTAAACGGGGAATTCGGGTCACCAAGTCAGGTGAACTCAGGAGGCAAAATGAAGCGCCGCACCACGATTAAAACAACCGCTTTCGCGATAGCTGCTTTCGTGCTGATCTTTCTGACGGCAGCGCCTCGCGGATTCGCTCAATTCAGCAGCGGATTCACGGGAATTGTGGTCGATCAGACTGGCGCAGTCGTGGTCGGCGCGAAAGTCACCGTAACCAATGAAGCCACCCAAGTAGCAAATGCTGCCGTCAGCAATGAAAGCGGCAACTTCAGAATTCCGTCATTGCCTGGTGGTGCGTATACGGTCGAGGTGAGCGCTACAGGCTTCAAGTCCTGGAAGGATAGCGGAATCAAGCTTGAATCCAACGAAACCAAGACACTTCACCCGTCGCTCGCCTTGCCCACTCAATCTGTCTCCGTCGAAGTATCGGGTGCGGTTGCCTCCGTCGAGACGGACAAGAGCGATACGTCGCGGGAAATCGCCGAGCAGACCATCGAAACCGCTCCTCTGATTGGCAGAAATGTCTACACGAGCATGATTCAGCTCGCTCCGGGAATCACTGGATCGGGCCTTCCCAGCGGCGGTGCTCTCGGATCCGGCTCCGCCAACAACGATAGTTTCGAGCAGGAAGCGGGTTACCAGATCAATGCCGCCGGGCAGCGCCAGGAAAGCAATGAATACGATGTCGACGGATCGGGGCTCAACAGCGCTTCTCGCGATGGTGTCGTGAACCTCTCCCCTGAACCGGACTTCATCAATTCAATCCGCGTCTCCGGTGCAACCTTTGACGCTGCGAAGGGACGCTACAGCGGCGCCTGGGTTCAGGTTTTCACTAAGCCGGGAACCAATAACTTCCATGGCACCGCGTCGGAGTATTTCACCAATAACAACCTTACGGCGCGAACCGAATTCCAATATTGCGCACCCGACGCCGTGGGTTGCGAACCGATTGCCGCCTTTCGCAGGAACGAGTTTGGTGGAACCTTTGGCGGCCCGATCCTGAAAAACAAGCTCTTCTTCTTCGTCGGTGCATTCGGTTTGCTCTCCTCCAACGCATCAACCATCATCACCGATGTTGAGACCAAGGATTTTGTATCGTATGTTCAGCAGAATTTTCCCAACAGCCTGGCCAATACCTTCTTCTCGAAAGCGCCGCCCGGAGTCTATCCGAGTTCAAACATTCTGACCGCTGCCCAGGTGCAGCAGCAGAATCCGGGTTTCTACCCCAGCGGCTCGTTCCCGTCCGCTCTGCCCGTCGCGGGCCTGATCGATGTTCCCCTGAGTCTGACACACAATGCGTATCAATGGCATATCCGCAATGACTACAACCCAAGCGAGAAGGACCGCATTTTCTTCAGCTGGTTCCGGACCTACTCCGACCAGTTGCAGGCAGATCCGCGTCCGATCTACCGTGTTGTCCTACCCAACACCGGTGTCTATGCAAAGGTTGATTGGACTCGCGCCTTCTCGCCCCGGTTGATCAACGAAGCGGGGATGACGCTGGTGCGCGCCGTAGGATCCAATCCCGGTACTTCAAACAACAAAGACCTCCCCGACGTGAACATTTCAGGCATATCCGGATTCAACCAGTGGGGTTCGGCGGGATGGGTACATGAGAACTTCAATTGGCACGATGTGCTCAGCTGGACTCACGGCAAGCACACCATCAGCACAGGGTTCGATATTGATCGTCACCATGATGACGACAAGTTCACGTCTCCACTTCTCCGGCCGACCTTCGGATTAGGGAACCTATTGGATTTCGCTCAGGACGGAGTCTTGAGTCAGAGCGGCCCGGCCATGAAAACCGCCACCAGTTCGCTAGCCAGTGACCTGTACCAGATTCTTCGCTGGCTCTATTCCGGCGTTTACGTTCAGGACGATTGGAAGGTTACGCCTCGGCTCACGCTGAATGGCGGCCTCCGGTGGGACTACTTCGGACACTGGGGAACCTATTACAATTCCCGAACTCCCTTTCCCCTCTTCACGCCCGGTTCGGGCGCCGACTTTGCCACCCAGGTTGCTAACGGCGCCATGTCTCTTCGGGGCGGAAATAACGCATACGTAACGGACAACCGGCCGTGGGGGTTCGACCCGCGTTTCGGATTCGGATGGGATGTGTTTGGAAACGGGAAGATGGCCGTTCGAGGAGGATACGGATGGTACTTCAACAATGTAGCTGACGGTTCCTGGTCATTCCCATCGCGCGCCAATCCACCTACCTGGGCCAATCCTTCGTTCAATCTTTTCAGCAGTTCGCATCCGTTCACATATTCGCTTGGAAGTACGGATGGTCTGACTTGGCCTATTCCGCCCGGAATCACGTTTGAAACCACTCCTTCGGGGGGAATCGCCGGCCTTCCCGTACTGACCTCTGGGGTACAGTCCAACATGAGTCAGCCACATACTCAGGTCTGGATGTTTTCCGTTCAAAAGGATCTCGGTCACAACCTTGTTGTTGAGGGTGACTATAACGGGTCCGACAGCCGCAACCTGTATCTCCAGACCGATGTGAATCGATTCCCCGGCGATCTTATCGAGCACGGGGGTAATCAGACACGGCTGCAGCCGGAATTTGGGCCGATCATTTTCGGCAGAGGCATCGGCATTGCTGATGGCAACTATGGCTCCTTCATGCTCACCAAGCGCATGAGTCACTCCTGGCAGATTCGGGGAATCTACACGTTTGGAAAATCGACAGATGAGATGAGTAGCAACGACAACGGGACGGCGAATGGAGAGGCAATCTTCAACCCCCTGGACCCGATGTCGCAACGTGGGCTGTCTGACTTCAATGTGGCGCAAAGGTTCACGCTTGATGGTCTCGTGATGGTCCCCGACATCTTCAAGTCCGGATGGAGCAAGTGGCTCCTGGCCGGATGGAGGATGTCGGACATTGTCGTTCTGCAAGGCGGAGTTCCGTTCACGGTATATACGAGCGCTGCCTTCAATCCAATCCTCGATCAAAGCGGAAAAGTCATTGGATTGAATCCGGGCAGCGGCGATTTTAATGCCGATGGCTACGGCTACGACGTGCCCAACAAGCCCGCTTCCGGGGCAGTCCATACCGGGCAGCGAAGCGACTTCCTGAAGGGGTTTGCGAAAGTCTCCGACTTCCCGACCCCGCCGCTGGGAAGCCAGGGCAACGGTGGAAGAAACACATACAGCGGTCCAGGACTGGCCAGCGTCAATGCACAGTTCACCAAGGTGATCAGCTTTGATCGATACGGGATTGAGTTCCGCGCTGATCTATTTAACCTCTTCAACCGCGTGAACCTGGTTCCGCCCGACAGCGATCTTTCCAGCGGAACGTTCGGGTTCTCTACCGCTCAGAACCTTCCCCGCTCGGCTCAATTCGGCCTTCACTTCAGCTTCTGACCCATCGGGTCGCGTGGTCCGATCCACCACGTGACCCGAATCGAATGGCTTGTTCGTTGCCGCAGCTCGTCGCTGGTTCTTTTGACCGGGGGAGACATTGCCTGAAGAGCGGCCAATCGTCGTCGTGGGCAGCATCAACACTGACCTGGTCGCAACCGCCGACCGGCTTCCAGCAGTTGGAGAGACAGTACTCGGAACGGGGTTTCAGGTTCACCCTGGGGGAAAGGGCGCCAATCAGGCAGTTGCGGTTGCGCGGCTGGGCTATCCCGCTCGGATGATAGGACGTTTGGGAAACGACAACTTCGGAGCGCAACTGAGGATCCACCTAGAGACCGTCGGAGTTGACTGCTCGGGTATCGCCACGTGCGACGGATCCTCTGGGGTCGCCGTCATCCTGGTTTCAAACCGGGGAGAAAATTGCATCGTGGTTACCCCCGGCGCAAACGCAAAGTTCACGCCCCATGATGTGGAAGCAAGCCGATCGATGATTCGCCAGGCCGGCATGGTTCTGGCTCAGCTCGAGATTCCGATGGACTCCGTTGAGTGTCTCACTGCCCTCTGTCAACGAGAGGGCATTCCGTTGATGCTCGATCCTGCTCCGGCGCAAGAACTGCCTGCAGAGATCCTTCGAAGACTCACGTGGTTTACTCCCAATGAAAGTGAGGCTGCCTTCTATGCAGGAAACGCGGCAGTTGCCGAGAGCGCGATTCCGCCGGATGAAATAACTCGAAGCTTACTGAAGAAGGGTTGCCGTAGCGTGCTGCTGAAATTGGGCCAGCGCGGCGCATATCTTGCTACGTCAGAAAAGCCCGGACAACTGATACCCGCATTCGCCGTCACCGCTGTCGACAGCACGGCCGCTGGGGACGCATTCAACGGCAGCTTTGCAACCGGTCTGATGCTCGGCAGATCTCCGCTCGACAGCGCCATCTTTGCCGCAGCCGCGGCCGCTATCTCGGTAACCCGGCGCGGTGCTCAACCTTCAATGCCGTCCATGTCTGAAGTCCAAGGGTTCTTGAAAAGCCGCTCAGTCCAAAAGTGAATCACGTCTCGTCGATTGACCTCTTGCTTTCGTCCGCCTGGGATTGGATTTGAGCAGGAGGGTAACCGGGAGGGGAATGACGAGTTTGAATCCCTCGTGATCGTGGCCTTGGAATTGCCCTCTTGCGAAAAAATGAGAGATGAGCACCCGAACTGATCACGGCGAACTTGCAACGTCCGTTCAAAAGCACGACCGATCAAGGAGCTTTGCCCCTTCCGATCCGAGCAGGTCGATGACAGAGCCCACAAACAATTGCAGTTCTCGCTCTGCCACGGCGAGGGGCTGCTCGCAGCCTACAATACGTTCCTTGGTCTTAGCCGCAGCTTGTTTATTGCTGTTCTCGATTTTTGAGATTTGCGTTCGCGCCCGTATCAACAAACTCAGCTGGCACACGCTTCCTTGCTTTGGAGTGTACCGATGCTCGTTCGAGGAGCCGAACGCGGGCCCGATAGAGCCTGGCCTTTACCGCTGCTACCGAGATGTTCAAGGTGTCGGCAACCTCTTTCACCGAGTACTCCCCGGCCAGTTGAGCTTCGATCGGTGCACGCAATGGAGATTCAAGGTTGCGGATGGCCTGTAGCACGTGATCCTTCTTCTGGCGAAGGTCGCACAGTTGCTCCGGATTCGAGGATGAATCCTTGAGCTCCAGGGGAAAGTCGCCATCCCCTTCCTCGAAAGAACAGATCAGCAATGCCTCGGGTCGCGACCGACGCCGGCGAAGAACCATCAGCGCCGAATTGATGGCAATCCGCGTAAGCCACGAGTAAACGCTTGATCTCCCCTCAAAACCATGCAGAGCCAAATATGCTCGCAGAAATGTATCCTGCAGGGCATCTTCAGCGTCCTCCCAATTCTTTGTTATCCGAAGAATAGTCTTGAAGAGCCGCGACGAATACACTTTTTGGAGTTCATCGAATGCCATGGTCGAACCCATCCGTGGAGCAGTCATTATCTCCCCTTCTCGCGCTGCGAGACCTCGCATGACGCTCTGGTTGCGAGATGATTGATTCTCGTGATTGATGGCGGCGCCAATGCATGATGTTGGCGATCCTGGTAAATGAGTCATCACGGCTCCACTTCTACAACCTCTCGGTGCAGGTTGCCCCTCATTGATCGCTATGATTACGCCATAGACTCGGACCGTGCGCCATTGGACAAAGGTATGGGCGATACGTTGGTATAAGACAGCGAGGGTTCGCATGGTTTTGCGGATTCACGTCGCAGATTCAAGAGTCGAGAAGAGCGTCCATTCGTCGATCCCGCGCCTTAAACATCAAGTGTGCGCCTCGATTTTTCTGGTAGAGATTTACCCGGTCAAGCGCGGCGATCCGGGCATCAAACCTGACAAAGCGAACCATCCGAAAATCCAATGATCGACAGGTACATTGGTCGCTTAGGACTCGAGGATTTGGCCTGGCGCGCATCCGACTACGAAAACCTTTATGACGAACGAGGCATTGTCATGCAAAGACTGAGGGAGGCTCCACACCTGACGAAACTCGTCTTGTTGGAATCGAGTGTTGCTACGCCTTCGGTCTTGTTTGTTTAAGGCCGTGCTCAGCGGTTGGGCTGGGTCGGACTGTGCGCGAGTAAATGTCGGAGTAACCGGAGGTCTTTATAAATGATCAGCTCATCCGAATTGCGGTGCGTCCCGGCATTTTCCGATTTGCCTGAGGAGCAGCTTGTGTGGTTTCTCAGTGGCGTAGAGGACATCTCTCTCCAAGCAGGAGAGGCATTCGTACGACAAGGCGATCCTGCGGACTGGATGATTGTTTTCCTGGAAGGGCTTTTTCAATGGCGAGGAGAATTCGGAGGAGACACAGTCTCACTCCCGGCAAACGCCGGTGAAATCAGTGGAGTATTTCCGTTTTCGAGGATGAAGCGGTTCACCGTGGCGGGACGAGCCCTGACCAAGGGGCGCCTGCTCAAATTTCGGGCAGCGCTCTTTCCTGAACTTATCCAGAAGATGCCTGAATTGACGACAAGGCTGGTCGCCATCATGTCGGACAGAATCCGGGAAGGAACCCGAATTGAGCAGCAGCGCGACCGTCTGGTCTCATTGGGCAAGTTAGCAGCAGGGCTTGCGCACGAGTTGAATAATCCCGCGTCTGCTGCCCAACGCGCGAGCGCCGGGATGCGGCACGCCTTGGCGAAGATGCGCAATGGCAATGCCGAACTCTGGAGAAGGCCGATTCAAGAATCAGAAAGAGCCCGAATCGAGGCCTTGGAAGCCTCGCTGCTGCAACCATCAACACCGCTGGATGGCCTTGCGCTTAGCGATTTGGAAGAGCATCTAGATTCAATCCTGAAGAGTCAGGGCTTCGAAAACTCATGGGAGCTTTCTGGCGCTCTTGCGAGAGGGGGCATGCCTGCCGACACATTGATTTCTCTGTTGAGAGACCTCGATGCTGAAACGGCCCGTGCGGCGATTACCCGCATCGCAGCGGCAGTAGACTTATCGGCTCTTCTCAGCGCGATCGAGAGCGGAACTGCGCGGATATCGGACCTGATCCGGACGGTAAAGGAATATACCCACATGGATCAAGCGCCACCACAAAACGTCGATATCGTACGAAGTCTGGAAACCACGCTCAGCACCCTAGCCCACCTTTTGCAACCTTCAATCAAGGTGCAGCGTGCTTATCAGACGGTGCCCCTCCTTGTGAATACAGGGAGCAATGAATTGAATCAGGTTTGGGCCAATCTTATCGAGAACGCCATCGAAGCGATGCTCGGTCAGGGAGAACTCCGGCTCCACATTTTCCGTGAAGATCGCAATGTCGTGGTTGAAATCGGCGATAACGGTCCTGGAATTCCTCCTGAGATAGAGCCCCACATCTTCGATCCCTTTTTCACGACGAAGGGCATTGGGGAGGGAACGGGTCTCGGACTCAACACTGTGCGGACAATCGTCAGAAAGCACGGAGGGAGCATTCATGTGAACACAAGGCCGGGGGACACTCGCTTTCAAGTATGGCTTCCCTGCGCAGACACCTCCGAACCCGATCTCCCTCCCAATGGCTAGCCCGCACTCAGCTGTTTCGACAGCGATCCGGTGCGCTGGTACCGCAGATACAGGTGGTCTGCGCTTTGCTTGACGCTGAGCAGTTGAAACCATGGAGCACATTCCGGCATAAACTCCGTTCCTTGTACGAGCGCAGGCCGCATTGAGTCAGACATTCGGCCCGCGATTTGCGGCGACAAAGTAAGAAAGAGTTCGTCAACAGCTTGTGCTGCCATAAATTCTCCGAAAAGTGAAGGCCCGCCCTCATGGAGGAGACTTCGTATCCCATACTGCGCGTGGAGCAATCGCAGCATCGCCAGGGAGTCGAGCGCTCCAGAACTGGAATCCAGAGCGTGTATTTGAACGGAGGGCAATTTCGCGGCGCCCGCCGTCGTGAGTGCATCCCTGCCCGCCGGGGTTGTCATCACCACCGTCCGTGCCTCTGGCATTCGGAAAATTGCTCTCCCCAACTCTAGTTTCCCACTGCCGCTCACGACTACGAGAAGCGGGGGCTGCGGTTTATGCAGAACGCTAACCCTATAGTCCGCGTACAAATGCTTCGCATCGGGGTAGATGGATTCAGGAGTCCAGAGGCTTTGCGGTCCTGTATCGTGGACGGTTCGAGCGCCAACCATGATGGCATCAGCGGAAGCCCGTAACAGGCCCATGATGAAGCGGTCAGCGGGGTCAGATCCACTGATGGCGGAGCCGCTAGCCTGACCCTTTACCGCATAGCTGACAACACCGTCAAGCGTGGAAACGAAGTTTGCAAAGACGAAGGGACGCTCAGCAGGTGATGTTTGGAAGTGCAGATCCCCATCGTAGAGATCTCTTAAGCCAGGTGGGAGACTTGGTTTCAATTTGTCCTGATCGCGATCAGCGAGGGTTCGTATTGGCGTCATTTGTTTCTCCCTGGCTCCTCCGAGCATGCGAGATCCGGCGCGCCGGGTCGATTGTGAGTCGGAAAGTGCGCATGGATCGTTTACTTCGCAGTACTCTCAGACGTCTTGTTGCGAACTTCCGGTCAAAAGGAGTGCAGCGGACAGCGGCAAACAGAGGACTATGCCGATGGAAGTTCTCCCTCGAGATCAAGTGCCATCATGACGAGCGAAAACCTGGCCATCGTCGAGGTCTATGACAGCTGTAAGACGATCTTGCCGGGCTTATGGGGCGCACCGGCGAGCATCAGGTGCGCCTCACGCGCCTCTGCCAGAGGCAGAACCGATCCCACGCGCGCCGAAATCGTTCCATTCTCGAATAGCGTGTTCAAGCTTTTCAGGCGGGAGGTAGTGGCCTCGGCGTAAAAAAAGACTACCTGTACATCTGACCTCTGGGGAGGCGGTTCCGACGAAACAAGGGAAACAACCCTGCCTCCCGTCTTCAGAGCGCCAAGACATCGTTCCAGGGTGCCCGCGCCCACCGTGTCAAGGATTGCATCCACGGGCGGCAGTTCCCTTTCAAAATTGGGCGCATCCGAGTCGACGATGCTCTCCACCCCAAGGCTATGGAGCAATTGCGCATCTCGGGCCCGCGCCACCGCAACCACACTCAAGCCCGCATCCAGGGCCATCTGCAATGCGTACGCACCAACGTTCCCCGCCGCGCCAAGGATCATGACGGCGTCGCCCCTTTTCACCTGTGCGTACTCGAACAACATCTGCCACGCGGCTACTGCAATTACCGGAGCAGAAGCCGCATGCAGAAAGTCCAATCTCTTCGGCTTCGGCGCCATCATACCCGCCTGCGCCACTGCATACTCTGCCTGCGCTCCGCAAAACTGAGGATTGGTGACTCCATACAGCTCATCGCCCACGCCAACCCCCACCACGTTCGCCCCAACCGCCTCCACCACCCCGGCCAAGTCCGACCCCAGCGTCAACGGGGGTTGCGGACTCACCTTGCTCTTGCCCGCGCGGATCAGCGCGTCCCAAGGGGCGACTCCCGCGGCCAGAACACGGACGAGGATTTCGCCCGCGCCCGCCACGGGCACCGGAATGTTCTCCACCGCCACCTGGTCGGGACCGCCGAACCGCTGTATACGCACAGCCTTCATCTCGCCTCCACTACGAACATCGATGACCGAACCATTGTCTCGCGAAAGGTCCTCTCGAAGCTCTCGTTTTCGGATCTCTTCAGAGAGACTTTGGAAAACCGTCCCCCAGAACAATTAAGCCGGAAGGAAGACATCGAGTCAATTGGACAAAGGTATCCGAGCCCGCATATGGCTGGCTGGCGGAGAAACGGGCCTTACATGTAAGGCTCTTAATCCCGTTACTCGCCCGGATGCAAACTATACACCGCGCCTTGTTCCCCAGCACGAGGGGGCGTTGGTCCCGTTGGAGGCGCCCTTTATTCTGTGGCACGACTCACCCTCTTGGCGGTGACTCAAGGAGGTCTAAGAATTTGAAAGCGAGGTAGTCAGATGCCGAATGAACTTGCAGAAATGGATAAGAAACAACTGGACCTGCGAAGGCGCGATACTTATCTTTCTTCAAAACTATGTGTACTCGGACGTTTGAAGAATGCACGTTGCGAGCCGACTATAAACGCAGACTCAGTGCTTCCGTGCGGTTCGATTTCACCCAGCTTCCCGATCAGTTCAACGACATCACTCCAGTGAACGCTACGTGGAAGGCTGCCGGCTAGGAGACGTTCCAGAAGCAAGTCGTGTCTGTGATCGATATGCGTGTTCATTCTTCCTCCTTTCCTTGTCGGAATCGCGTACAACGCACTTAACCGCATCCGTACCATCAGGCCAGAGGTCGAGCTTTGATTGGAATCTAAGCCGCCTTCTCCGCGGCCAGGAAATTCAAGAGAGCCTGCGCTGTAATGGTCGACGACGCAGGATTCTGTCCGGTGATCAAACGACCATCCGTGATAGTGAATGGTTGCCAATCGGCCTTCTTCTCAAAGATTGCGCCGAGCCGCAACATTTCATCTTCAACGAGGAATGGCACAACGTGTGTGAGCTTCATCTCTTCTTCCTCGCCATTCGTGAAGCCTGTTACCTGCTTGCCTTTCACCAGCGGTTCGCCCTTGTACTGAACATGTCGAAGAACCCCGGGTGAGTGGCAGACCAACGCGATTGGCTTACCGGAGTTGTAGAACGATTCGATAAGAGCGATGGACACTGGGTCTTCTGCGAGATCCCACATGGGGCCGTGCCCACCCGGATAGAAAATAGTGTCGAAATCTTCCGCTTTCACATCCGACAGCCGCACCGTGTTCGCGAACGCTTTCTGCGCCTCTGCATCCTTCTTAAAACGGATCTGCGCAGGCGTTTGATTTTCCGGCCGATCGCTCTTGGGATCGATCGGCGGCTGCCCACCCTTGGGTGAGGCGAGAGTCAACTGAACACCGGCGTCCCTGAAAACGAAGTAGGGAGCCGCACCCTCTTCCAGCCAGAAACCCGTTTTGAGTCCTGTATCGCCGAGTTGGTCATGCGATGTGAGCACCATCAGAATCTTCATGTTTCGTCTCCTTATTCATCTCCGGGCTTTCCGATGAATTCCCTCGATCGGATCACACCACAAAGAGGGTCGCCCGACAATTAGACGTTGGTATCGCCAATACCTTCGGATCAGTGAATCACAACATCGATACCAACGTGTCTTACTCGCAGCAGCCTGATCGCTGGCACATCCGTTCGCTCATGCTGATCGGCCTGGTGCTGGGTGGTCTGATTCTTGTGTGCTCCTTCGGAATCTTTCTGGCCGGTCGTTATTGGCAACAACTGCCCTTGCTCCAGTTGCAGACCCTGGTCTTCATCACCTTGGCTTTTACCGGTCGAGGTACCGTTTATCTGGTTCGCCAGCGCGGGCACTTCTGGAAGGCGAGGCCCGGTAAGTGGCTGCTTTTGAGCTCAGCCGCGGATGTCGTAGCGGTAAGCATTCTCGCTTCACGCGGCATCCTGATGGAAGCCATCCCTTTCCGATTGGTTTGTGGTGTCTTGATCGCCTCCGCCTGCTATCTCGCGGCTGTCGACGTTCTGAAAATAAACCTGCTAAAAAAGCTCCCGCAAGGGTTATGAGAAGGCAACTTCCTTTCGGCCCGTAAATCACCTTGCAGACACCCCCGAGTCAATAGGGCCAGACCCACTCTGCCGCCTCCGACTCATCGACGCCGAACTGGTTCGCGTAATTTCGGCATTCGATCTGCTGATTCAGGAATTTTTCCAATCTTCTGAAGCCTTGGTACCCGGTTGACGACATCCATAGCGAGGCTGAAGCGGTCGATGTTGTTGTCGATGGCCAACTCGAGCGGAGTACTGATGCTGCCCTTCTCCTTATAGCCACAGACATGAATGTTGTCGTGATTTGTACCGCGATAAGCCAGATGATGTATCAACTGTGGATAGCCGTGAAAGTTCAAGATGACCGGGTTGTCAACCGTGAATAGCGAGTCGAAATCCCAGTCGGAGAGTCCGTGGGGGTGCTCGGTATCTGGTTGCAGCTTGAAGAGAATTTCGGTTGGAAGACTGCTTTCGATGGTGCTCATGGTAACTCCTCTCGTTCGGATTGCCCGTACGCGTCACCCTTGCAAACGAAGCTCATTGATCCAAAGTGCGTCGAAAAGATCAATGATCGGGTGCAGGCTAACTGGACCACAGGTACCGGCACGGTGCGGTTTTCCGTCGATTGGGCTCCTGCCCGTGTAGCGAACGCGATCCCCTATTCGACGCAACGAATGAACTCGTTTCACCTTGCTGACTCGGTGGACCGGGCCTCGACCGACAGAATCTTTATGAATTCTTTATGTGCCTGCAGTCCGATAGATTCGATCGTGATGAATTCACCACAGGCAATGCTGTTGACGTATTCTAGTCCCAGGCTCAAATCCGTGTTTCCCACAGCTTCCCGGCCTTCTTTTGAAAGCAGTACGATGCCCGCGGCTTTTCCCTTCCGGACAGATTCGAAGCACACGCACTGATTGAGCCAGAGCCGATAGTCTGATGCAATTGGACCTTGGTATTGGAAATACCTCGGTATCAGTGGCCGAACCGTCATCGTGGGGAGGGGCGGTCGCCGTCGGGGGACAGTATCGACCGGTGAAGCGAGCGGGGAACATGACCTCTGGAACACGTGACGCAAAACAGAGTAGCGAAGCACCGAATGTGCGGGACCTGATCGAAATGATTCCCGGGTTGGTTATGTGTGCACTATCTGATGGCTCCGCCGAGTTTGCAAACCGTGCCTGGCAGGAATACGCGGGCTACTCATCAGGGCAACTGACCGGTTGGGGCTGGCAGACCGTGATCCACCCAGACGACGTGACGAAGTTTAATGAAGAATGGAGCGCATCTCCGACGGCTGGAAAACCGTTCGAGACCGAAGCGCGTATGCGGCGCGCCGACGGCCACTATCACTGGTTTTCGATTAGAAGGGGTCCAGCTGTTTCGGAAACCCGAAGCAGCAAGACGTCTTTGCGTACTTTGATCGCTTTCGAAGATATCAACGAGCGAAAAGAGGCCCAGGTCAAGCTGCAACTAAGCGAAGCCCGGCAGCAGGCGTTTTGCGACAACAGTCCGAACCTGATTTGCTTAAAGGATCGGCAGGGTCGGTATTTCTATGCCAACAAGGAGTTCCAGAGAGCTCTCCGCGCCTCCGAAGAACAAATCAAAGGGAAGAGGGACGAAGAGCTGTTTTCAGTCGAACAGGCCGCTGCCTTCAAAAAGAACGATCTGCAGGTGCTCGAGACAGGCGTTCGGGTGAAATTTGAAGACGTCTCTTTTCAGGAAGACGGGCAGCACGCGCTCATCGTGCAGAAGTTCCCGCTGTTCGACGCAGAGGGTGAGATCTACGCCGTCGGGTGTGTCGCGACGGATATTACTGAACGTCAACATGAAGAATCGGCGCGCCGCTACAGTGAAGAAAAGCATCGCCTCGTCGTCGAAACGGCCAACGACGCCATTGTCAGCATGGACGACACTGGCACAATTCAGTTTGCCAACCCGGCATCCACGAGAATCTTCGGTTATGATCCCGCGGAGTTGATTGGGAAGCCACTGACCGTACTCATGCCAAAATTCATGCGCGAGCTTCACAACAATGGATTCAGGCACTACCTGGCTACGGGCCAACGGCACATCAACTGGCACGGGACTGAGCTGACCGCTCTGCGCAAAAATGGCCAGGAATTCTCAGTAGAAATTTCATTTGGGGAACTAACCAGAGACGGGCATAAAGTATTTACCGGCTTCATCCGCGATATCAGTAAGAGAAAGCAGGCCGAAGACAAGCTTCGTGCGAGCGAGCGTAGCCTGCGTGAATTAACTGAGACGATTCCGCAGATGCTGTGGAGTGCCGAGGAGGACGGCACGGTGAACTATTGCAACCAGCGAACTCTCGACTACACGGGACTGTCGGCCGAGGAAGTGCGAGGCTCTGGCTGGCTAACAGCAGTTCATCCGGACGACGTGGAAAAGGCAACTCGTGCATGGTTGGGCTCGGTTGTAAGCGGCGAAGCATTTCAGTGCGAGTTTCGCTTTCGGCGGGCGCCAGACGGTTACCGTTGGTGTATTTCTAATGCCGTACCGTTGCGCGATCTCGAAGGGAAGGTCATCAGATGGTTCGGAACTGTCGTTGATCTGCACGACTGGAGAGAGGCGCAACAAGCATTGCATGCGATTCAGACCCGTCAGGTCGCGGTCCGCGCGGATGTGAGTCTTGCTTTTGGACAGAAAGAGAGTCTTGAGGCGATCCTGCACGAGTGTGCGGAATCCCTGGTGCGGCATCTCGATGCGGCGTTTGCGAGAATTTGGACGCTGAGTCCTGACGGAAGGATGCTGGAGTTGCGGGCCAGTGCAGGGCTTTACACGCACCTCAATGGAGCTCACTCACGGATACCGATTGGCCAACTCAAAATGGGGGCGATCGCACGGGAACAGAAACACGTTCTCACCAACGACATGATCAATGATCCTCGAATCAGCGACAAAGCGTGGGCAGCAAATGAGGGGATGTCGAGTTTTGCAGGATACCCGCTGTTGGCCGGAATGCGAACCCTTGGTGTGATGGCAATGTTCTCTCGAAAGCCGCTTACACCGGGAACAGCAGAAGCACTGGCATCCACTGCGGACTTGATCGCACACGGTATTGAACGCAAACGTGCTGAAGATGAGCTTCGTCTGAGCGAGCGTAACCTGCAGATGACACAAGCGGAGCTCGCGCGGGTTTCCAGGCTCACAACTATGGGTGAACTGGCAGCCTCGATAGCCCACGAGGTGAATCAACCCTTGACCGCAGTGGTCAATAACGGCAGCGCGTGTTTGCGATTGCTCGCCAATCGCAATCTAGAGCCTGATGTTCTGCGTCAGGCTCTTGAAGGAATCATTGCCGACGGCACTCGCGCCAGTGCCGTCTTGTCTCGAATCCGCGCATTCATAAAGAAAGAAGCTGCTGAGAAGAGCGAACTGAATGTGAGCGAAGTGATTCAGGAGGTACTGATCCTGGCTGGCCGTGAGCTTTATGAGAATCAAGTCTTGCTCGAAAACCAACTGACAAACGATCTGCCATCTGTCCTGGCTGATCGTGTTCAGTTGCAGCAGGTTCTGCTGAATTTGATCATAAACGGCATCGAGGCCATGGCGGCGGTGACAGATCGACCACGTTTGCTCGGGGTGCAATCCCGGATCGACCAATCTGGTGACGTACTCGTTGCCGTAAGCGACTCGGGCACTGGCTTTGGTACTGCGGTAGAACGCGTTTTCACTCCCTTCTTTACCACGAAAGCGAACGGTTTGGGAATGGGTTTGTCGATCAGCCGCTCTCTCGTTGAAGGTCATGGTGGTCGACTCTGGGCCACACACAACTTTCCTCACGGCGCCGTGTTTTCCTTCACACTCCCAACGACCGGTAGGAATCTCTCATGACTGGCGCGCCGGTAGTCTTTGTCGTCGATGATGATCCATCGGTACGTTCCTCGCTGAAGTTTCTCTTGAGTACCGTGGGTTTACAAGTTGAGAGCTTTGACTCGGCGGATGCCTTTCTGCACAACCATTTACCTGACAGGACAAGTTGCCTTGTGCTTGATGTCAGACTACCTGGATTGAGCGGACTCGATTTTCAGCGCGAGCTTACGGCGAGGAACATCAGTATTCCGATTGTCTTTCTCACCGGCCATGGCGACATTCCAATGAGCGTTCGCGCCATGAAGGCCGGGGCCGTCGAATTCCTCACCAAGCCATTCCGCGATCAAGACCTGTTGGATGCTGTTCGGATCGCACTGGAGCGGGATCGCGCCAAACGTGAAGAGGGAAAAGAGGTAGAGGCCCTCAAACAGTGCTTCGACTCGTTGACTTCGCGCGAACAGGAGGTGATCTCCCTGGTCGTGTCGGGCATGCTCAATAAACAGATCGCGGACCAGCTTGGAACTGCGGAAAGTACCGTGAAAGTCCAGCGGAGCCGGGCAATGGAGAAGATGCACGCGGAATCTCTTGCCGATCTCGTCAGAATGATTGAGAAGCTCAAAGTCCCCTCGGGAAGAAACCATTAAACCAAGGTTTATTCGCGTACGCCTTTTTCAGAATCCGGATATCCCAACATCCAATAGCTTCTTTCTCCGTTCGGCAATATGTTTGTTGAGCATGGAGTTAGAAGTGACAACAGCTCTGATCTCGATAGTCGACGATGATGAGTGCATCCGGAGGACTACGACATTTCTCATCGAATCTTTCGGCTTTCGAGCAGCAGCCTTTGAATCTGCCGAAGATTTTCTGAAGTCGGTCCGACTGCACGAGACTTCATGTCTCATCGTTGACGTGCAAATGCCGGGCATGAGCGGACTACAGCTCCAAAGCGAGCTGGCTGCCGAAGGTGCCGGCATTCCCATCATTTTTGTCACCGCTTACGACAACAAGACTTTGCGTCACCAGGCAAAACAAGCCGGTGCGGTCGCATTCCTGGGAAAGCCATTTAACGACGAGGAGCTACTTGAGAGCATTCACTTAGCCTTGCGAGGAACATTAGAGGCGACAAGAGATCTGATCGCCGTGGTCGACGACGATGAGTCCATCCGTAGGACTACAACACTCCTCATAGAATCGTTTGGCCTCCGGGCGATTGCCTTCGAATCTGCCGAAAGCTTCCTCCAGTCAGGCCAGCAGCACAATACATCGTGTCTCATCCTTGACGTACGGATGCCGCAGATGAATGGATTGCAGCTTCAAAGAGGGCTCGCTGCTGCTGGTTGCAACATTCCTATCGTTTTCATTACTGCATATGACGACAAAGAATCGCGTGGTCGCGCGATGCAAGCGGGCGCTGTTGCATTCTTAGGAAAGCCTTTTAGCGATGAGCAACTACTCCAAACCCTTCGCTCAGCCTTAGGGCACGACAAAGGCGGCACGACATCTACGTGACTGAACGAAGGCGTCGTCAGGATGGCCGTTCGATGCGGCAGAGCTGCTTGAGAAAGTCCGCGTGGCTCTAACGATTAGGCAAAAGTAGTACGCGGAGCTTCCCAGAGTTTTCCCGCGTGGAGGTGAACTGTGTCTAATTTGAATTTGATTGACCAGACGTGTGGTAAACGTAGATCTGAACAGATCGTTGGCATCAGCCCTAGTCTGAAATCCGCCCTCGCGGAAGTGGAACGAGTGGCACCGACGGATGCCAGTGTGTTGTTGCTTGGAGAGACGGGTACCGGCAAGGAACTGATCGCCCACGCGATTCACAATCTCAGCCGACGCTGTGAGCGCCCGTTCGTGAAATTGGATTGCGCGGCAATCCCCTTCGACTTACTAGACAGCGAACTCTTTGGGCATGAAAAGGGCGCCTTTCCCTGGGCTGTCGCTCCCAGCATAGGCCGTTTCGAAATGGCTGATGCCGGAACGCTGTTCCTTGATGAAATAGGTGATCTTTCCCCGGCGTTGCAGCCCAAGCTGCTGAGGATCCTGCAAGAGCAGGAATTCGAACGCCCCGGAAGCAGCCTGACGCATCGCATCAATTTCCGCCTGATTGCTGCGACACATCGAGATCTATTGGGCATGATCAGGCAGGGCGAATTCCGCAGCGATCTCTACTATCGACTAAACGGATTTCCGATCAAGCTGCCACCGTTGCGCGAGCGCCGCGAAGACATACCATTGTTGGTCTCGCACTTCGTGGAAATGTCTTCACGGCGCATCGGTAAGCAAATTCACCATATATCGGCAGAGACGTTGAGTGCGTTCACCGCGCATTCCTGGCCCGGCAACGTGCGAGAGCTTCAAAATCTGATCGAACGCGCGTTAATCCTGTCGAACGACGGCGTTCTTCCGAACCCCTTATCTGTAATGGCCAGGAGGTCGACGAAGGTGACTGCACTACACGGCACATCCAATGGTTCTGGAAATGCCGTGATCGACTCACATACCGAAGCACTTCCGAGTCCCTTACCTATATCGGGCAACCATTCGGATACAACCGGGCGTTTGCCTAATCATAGGTTCGAATCTTCAGGCACATCACCTGATCTCCCCATCGTGTTCGTTGTCGATGATGACGTCCCCGCGCGTGAATCCATGGAACAGATAATTTGTCGCGAAGGGTGGCAGCCAGAGACATTCGCCCTCGCTCAAGAGTTCTTTGACCGACCCCGGCTACATGTTCCAAACTGCCTTGTGGTTAATATTTCTCCTCGAGACCTCAGCGGTCTTGAACTGCAAAAGCGGATCGTCGTCGAACGTACCGAAACGCCGATTATATTCATCACTGACCACGGAGATGTACCCACGTCGGTTCAAGCCATGAAGGCTGGAGCCGTGGAATTCTTAATAAAGCCATTCGCGGATGACGTTCTTTTCGATGCAATCCGGGAGGCCCTCAAACGTAGCTCGATTGCGCTTGGCCGCGAAGCTGAAATGCGGTCGGTCCGCGACTCTTATGCGTCCCTTAGCCACCGTGAACGGCAAGTCATGGCATTAGTGCTGTCTGGGCTCTTAAACAAACAGATCGGTGCAGAACTCGGCATCAGCGAGATCACGGTGAAGGCTCATCGAGGCCGGGTTATGCAAAAGATGGGAGCTAAGTCTGTCGTGGACTTGGTAAGAATGGCCACGAGGCTGCGTTCAGAGCGTGCCTTCGCCGGGTCAGGTCAGTTCAGGTCACCGTCACCTTCTCCAATCTCCGGCTCGCCCGATCGCAGGATGAACAGGTCAGCTTCCTCTAGTGGACCTACGCTCACGGCGGCAAGCGGAAGATCATAACCGTTTCGCCTCGAGATTTATTAATCGCATTTGGATTGTTGATGTGGCAGCGGGTCGCCGCGTAACTTGCCGCGCAGCCAGTCATCGCAGTCTGCTGCCTCTTATCTCGTTCCAGGTTCGCGCCGCAATGACATCTGATACGAAGGTATTGGCTATACCATCGTCCAATTGTGCGGCACATGTAGTTCTGGCCCAATAGATCGTGATTGAGCCAAATCGCGCGCATTCAATAAATACAGCGCAAGGCGGCGACCTCAATTGGCGCCACCAATCAACCGGTTTCCGAGAACAACTTCTTAGGAGAATCCATGGCAACTACGACCGCACCTACGAAACCCGCGCAGACCAATGAACCGACAAAAGCTGCACAGCTTCGCATCACCCGGCGCTCGCCTGCCTATTGGCGTATCACAATCGATAACCCGCCCATCAACGTCATGGGCCCGGAGATGGTCCGCGAGTTCCAGGAAGTCATCGACGCTATTGAGACCGACGGCGATGTCAGGGTCGTGGTCTTTGACAGCGCAGTCGACGGTTACTTTCTGAATCACTCCGATTTCGAAGCCAAGCTAGAGGATCTGACCTCAATGCCGGACGGCCGCACAGGCTTGCCGCCTTGGCCCGACTTTCTCGCGCGCTTGACTCGCGCGCCAGTCGCATCTATCGCCCTCATCCGCGGTCGTGCGACGGGAAACGGTAGCGAGATTACGCTCGCCTGCGACATGAGTTTCGCCAGCCGCGAGAAGACCATCATCTCGCAATGGGAGGTGGGCGTGGGGATGGTCGCCGGCGGCGGTCCAATGGCCCGGCTGCCCCGACTCATCGGCCGAAACCGCGCGCTTGAGGTACTCCTGAGCTCGGAAGACATCCGGGGAGACCAGGCGGAGGCCTATGGCTATGTGAACCGTGCCTTGCCCGACGGCGATCTGGAGGCATTCGTAGAAGCGCTCGCGACCCGGATCGCCAAGTTCGACAAATGGGCGATCGCCAACACCAAGCGCCTGGTCAACACGAGCCTGCCGGCGGACGTTGAGCTCGGCGCAGGGTGGGATGCATGCATCGCTTCGCTAGGACGACCCGCCGCGCAGAATGGAATCAAAGCGCTGATGGCGCGCGGCTTCCACAAACCTGGAGATGTCGAGAATAGGCTCGGATACTACCTCGGTGAAATCCCGCGCTAGTCGGAAGGCCCGACTTCGACTGTGTGACGTGGGGCATCGTTGCGGCACTTCCTTTCGATGGAGGGACAACTCATGGATTGGAAACGGTTGGCGCAGTTCGCGCTGCTAGGTAGCAGTGATTCGGAGCAGTATGCCATTTTGCCCATACGCGTTTCGATCGGGCTGTTCTTCGCCATCTCCGGGGCAAGACCCTCGAGTGGTTCGACAATCTGTTCTACTTTCCGGAGGTCCTGTACGTGCTCATCTTTTTCTGGATGATTTGGTCTGGTCCGGAAAAGCTCAGTGTCGATTACTGGCTCGCTGGCCAGTTACAGACGTGATCGATCGACGTCGGCAGCGTCGATCGAAACGAAGAAGAGAGAGAACGAACGCCCGACTGAGACTCGCAGCCGGCCAACAGGCCTCGCCAGTGAGTGCCGAGCGGCGGCGACTGCAGTTTGGCATCAAGCTCCCAGCGCTGCCGGTGCCGCTCAAACGAGAAAGGCGCGCATCGAGGGCGGGTCTTACAGACAGCTTCTTAACCCTTCGGAGGAAATGTATGTCAAGCAGCAAATCGGGAGTCATCATAGAAGCAGGGGCAGCGTCGTCGAATCCCCTTGACGTCATCCCAAACGAAATTCCATTCGATGTGCCCTATGGGCTCTCGATAACACTGGAACGAGCAGAGGCGGTTATTCACGCCGCCGTGGCAGAAGCGAGGATGCGGAACTGGAAGATGAATGTGGCCGTGGCAGATTCCGGTGGCAACCTGGTAGCCTTCGAACGAATGGACGGTGCAATGCTCGCCTCCATTCAGATCGCCCAACACAAGGCGCGAGCAGCTGCGACCTTTCGGCGTCCAACAAAGGTCTTCGAGGATGGCATTCAGCTCATGCATCTGAACTATCTGCTCGCGTTCGACGGAATTATTGCGTCCCGAGGCGGTATCCCACTCATCGATAAGGGAGTCATTATCGGCGCAATTGGCAGTTCGGGGGGTACGGATTCTCAGGACGAGATCGTAAGCGAGGCGGGCGCGGCAGTCATTAACCGACGCTCGGCGGATGGAAATTGATCCGGATATCGAGAAATGATCGGGTGCGCGGATGCCATTGGTCGCCGGTCCAACCCTGAATTGTCGAACGGATACCTTCGTATCGATCGATACGATCGTCCAATAGATTCCTACTCGTTCCTCAGGCTTAATCGACCTGCAGCTGATCGGAAGAATTATGAGCAGTAGAAGCCGTTTTCATAAGGAGAGCACATCATGACAGGATCCACGAGAAAGTCTCCCGCCGAGGAGCAACGCAAAGGAAAGACCGAAATGCGCGCGAATCGTTTTGCCATTGTTATGGCCACGGCGCTGCTTGGCGTCCTGGGCGGCGCGATCCTTTGCGCTCAAGACCAAGACAAGGACAAGTACTCGCTGATATCGCCGGATGGAGTCGCGTTCTCCGACTTCAGGGGGTACGAGGACTGGTCTGTGGTCTCTTCCGCCCATCAGGAAGAAGTGCTTAAGGTAATTGTCGCCAATCCGGAAATGATCAAGGCGTACAAGAACGGATCGCCCGGAGATGGGCACTTCTTTCCGGAGGGGTCCAAGATCGTGAAACTGCAGTGGAAGCCAAAGAAGAGCACGGAAGCGCCATTTGCGGTGGACGTGCCCGATGTTTTTAAGCAGGCTTTTGTGATGGAGAAGGACAGCAAGAGATTTCCGAAGACCGGCGGCTGGGGATACGCGGTGTTCAACTACGATGCCGCATCCGGCAAGTTCACCCCCGATCCCACGGCTCATGCAGATTGCGGAAACACATGCCATATAGCCGTGAAAGCAAAGGACTACATCTTCCACCCGTACCAGATACGTTAAACCGGCCCGAGATTTGAGTACGTCTCGAAGAGAGTATTCCGGTGCGAGGCCTATCTTCGAATTGACGAGCCAGGGAATACGCCGCGATCTAAGGAGATAGAAGATGAAAGCAATTGTGGTCCACCAATATGGTGGACCTGAAGTACTCAAGTGGGAAGAATACCCCGACCCGGTTCCGGGTCGGGGCGAGGTGTTGGTGCGGGTTGCAGCCGCGAGCGTGAATCCGATCGACGATAAGCGCCGTGCTGGATTGACGAAGGATTTTTATCCGATCCAGTTCCCTGGCCTGATAGGAATCGATATGTCGGGCACCGTGGTGAAGGTCGGATCGGGAGTTGCAACCTTTACTACGGGAAACCGAGTGTTCGCAATGGCCGACAACACGTTTGCTGAACTCTGCGTGGTGAAAGCGGACGTTCTAGCGGATGTTCCCGAGGGTCTCGATTTGCTTCAGGCAGCGGCGCTGCCGCTAGTGACGACGACCGGCAACCAACTCATGTCAGCCACTGGAGTTACGGCGGGACAAACTGCACTCGTCATAGGTGCTGCTGGGAATGTCGGGCGTTCGGCGGTATTCACTGCGAAGTCACGCGGGGCGACTGTGATCGCGGGTGTGCTCAAGAGGCAGATCGAAGACGCGGAGACTGTGGGCGCCGATCAGTACGTCGCGACCGACGACGACGCTGCGATTGCGAATCTTCCCCTGCTCGATGCGGTGGCGGATACGGTTGGCGGAAGGACCGCCGAGAAGCTGGTGGCCAAAGTCAAGCCGGGAGGAGTCTTCGCATCGGTAATCGGAACACCGCAGAATGCTGCGGACTACGCTTCTGTAAAGGTGGTGTTCGTATTCTCGAAATTCGACAGGGAAACGCTTGAGTTCATGGCCGAAGCGGTGCGAGATGGCAAGCTGGTAATCCCAATCAGCCTGAAACTGCCACTCAGTGAAGCGGCCAAGGCTCAAGCTACCGTAGAAAAGGGTGGCGTCGGGAAGATCTTGCTCGTCGCTTAATTCTTTTTGCGAACAGGCGTCACAGAAGGTAATCGGAAATGAAAAGAAGCCGGCGGGGAATCAACCCCGATTCAAAGCCTACTGGTAATGGGTGTGTCGAATGTCTGGCGGCGACTGAAGGTTGGTGGTTTCATCTCCGTCGGTGTGCGCAGTGTGGGCACATCGGATGCTGCGATAGCTCTCCGAGCCAGCATGCGTCGAGGCACGCAGCTGCAACCGGGCATCCGATCATTGTTAGCTTCGAGCCAGGTGAGGATTGGTTCTTCAATTACGACAAGGGGGCGATGATCAAGGGCGTGGAGTTGCTTCCGCCGCACGCGCATCCGGAGGATCAACCGGTGCCTGGCCCGGCAGGGAAAGTTCCAGCCAATTGGGAATCACTGCTTCACTAGTTGATCGCACCGCGCATAACTCTGCGCCTGATATCCGACCGGTACTTTGGTATCTTCGATACGTTCGTCCAATAGATTTGTCGTCGCGCTTCTGCCAATCTCGTCTTGAACAGTCATTCGCTCTGAATCGAAAGGAGCACCAAGTGGGCACCACGAATGGAGTGAAAGAGACCACGCCAGTGATCGCGGCTGTCGCGTCGAACACGCTTGGTGTGAACGTTTTTACCGCGCCGGGAAAGACTATGGTTGGCGAGCGGCCAAAACCATTCGGCGAAGCGTTCGGTTTTGATCCGATCACGTCGACTTTGATCTTCGGCGAGTTCGACGCGGTGCTGGTAGACGCAATGATGACCGTGGCTGAGGCCGAAGCGCTTGCGGATTGGATTGCTCTGCACAACCGCAATTTGGAGACCATCTATATAACGCACGCCCATTTCGACCACTTCTACGGTCTGAGCGTTCTGCTCGACCGTTTCCCCGGCGCTCGGGCGATAGCAACGCCCAATGCGGTCGCCGCCATGCAGATGTCTTTCACCCCCATAGTGGAGCGGCTTGCCCGCCGGATGTTTCCTGGGCAAGTGCCCACCAAGTTGGTTGCACCTGAGCCCTATGAGCACGACACGTTCACCCTCGAGGGCCACGAATTGCGCATCATCGAGCAGGGTCGCACCGATAGTCCCGATTCGACGTCTCTCTACGTTCCGTCGATCGGCTTGATCGTCGCCGGCGACGTTGTATACAACCAATGCCGCATGTACGTGGGCGACACCACTCCCGAGAGTCGAAAGAATTGGATCGCGGCGCTGGATCGGCTAGCGGCGCTAAACCCGGCGATGGTTGTCGCCGGTCACAAGAAGCCTGGCGCGGCCGATTCTCCCTCGGCGATCGAAGACACCAAGCGTTACCTGCAGGATTTCGATCGGATGCAGAAGACCGCGACGTCCGAGCAGGAGTTGTTCGATCAGATGACGGAACTATATCCGCATTGGGTGGCCAATCAGTCGTGGTTGATGTTCGGCTTTCCGCAGCCATAGCGCACATCAACCGCTGACACTGAATCGTTCCTTGCGCACGAGCAGATATGAAAGAACGAGAATAAACGGATAAGCACCGTTTATCGAAAGGAGTCGTCAATGAACGCAATACAAGTTGACCAGAAGAGCTATGAGATGCCCCCGCGCGAGGGGATCAGCATCGCGCATTTTCTCACCGTCGCCGACATCGGGCGATCGGCTCACTTTTACGAGAAGGTCTTCGGCGCTCATATCTTGAGCATGGGCGACGGCAATGCGCCCGCGTATCTACAGCTCGCGAATCTCTGGATGATCCTGAACGTAGGAGGCGGCCCGACCCCGGACAAGCCGACAGTAACGCTCAGCACCCCCGACCCGAATCACATCAACAGCTTCATGAATTTCCGCGTTGCGGATATTCAGGCGTGCTACGAATTATGGAAAAATCGGGGAGCGGAGTTCATCACGGAGCCGATCCCCAAGTACGGCGAGATCCGGTGTTACATCCGCGATCCCGACGGCTACATCATCGAAGTCGGCCAGAGCACCGACCTCACATACGGCTGAAGGCTCGGCCGGGTTGGATCCGGACTTAAACGCTTATGGCTGTCCGCTGGGCGCTAGCCCACGGATACCGATCGAAGGAGTCAAATCGTGCGTTCCGACATTGAACCCGGAGGCCATTTCCCCGACTACAAACTGCCGGATCACCTGGGCAATCCGCGCAAGCTCAGCGAGTTGCAAGGCGATGACCCACTGGTCCTTACGCTCGCTCGCGGCCATTACTGTCCGAAAGAGCACCAGCAGCATTTAGAACTCGCCACGTTTTACCCCAAGTTCGCCGTAGCCTACACACAGATCGCCACGATTTCAACTGACGACCACCACACGCTGCAGGAGTTTCGAGCATCGGTTGGAGCCGAGTGGGCCTTCCTTTCCGACCCTGGCCGAATCATTCAGAAAGACCTCGACATACAGGAGTACACGGATCCCGAGCACAATCCAATGGTTCCGCACACACTCGTCCTCAAGCCGGGCCTGGTGATTCACAGGATTTATAACGGCTATTGGTTTTGGGGCCGTCCGTCGATCGCAGATCTGTGGCAAGACTTGCGTGCCGTCACCAGTGAAATTCGGCCGGACTGGGATCTGGGCAAACCTGGACTCCGTGAGGCCTGGAACTCCGGCGATTTCTCAAACTTCCACGGGTGGAATAAACGCGCCGGATTGTGAGCGCTTCATCCCGTGAGAAGGAGTCCAAGACGTCGTCATATCTCTCTGATGCTCTACCACCGCGCGTCAGGATGAGGGCGGTTTGCTCGGTGGGTCGAAAGCCACGGCGATTCCGACGTCAGATAGCCATCTGCCGATCGAGATCGAATGGAACGCGGATCTCGACAAGGGATCTTGCTTCGCGCTGTTGAGCGGTCACACCGTCTCCGGGCGCCTCGATCGCGCGCTGATGGCCTGTGGCCACTGCAGCCAACGCTGTGCCCGCAGGGGCCGTGAACATCCGCAACGCGGCGACCGGCAAGATATCGCTTAATGGTGCGTGAAGCTTCTTCTTCAATTTGAGCCCACGCCGCCGCCCGTTAAGAGAACTATATCCTGACCGCGAAAGAAGCCACAAAACTCCTACGACAAACTTTCTCATTTCGGCTGAAGCAGTGACTGCAGGACGACAGCTTCGTTGTGGACTTCATCTTTCGCTGCATAGAGCAGCGTAATGGGCCCCTTGGCTGCCTTCTTTTTCAGAACATCAAGTAGATCAGCCTCCGATTTCAGTTCCTGACGGTAGCGGGCTTGAAACTCGGTCCACTTGCTCGGATCGTGGCTGAACCATTTGCGAAGCTCGGTGCTTGGCGCAATGTCCTTGAGCCAAAGATCGACCCGCGCCCTTTCTTTGGAAAGGCCCCGTGGCCACAACCGGTCGACAAGTATACGCGTCCCATCCGCGCGGCCAGGGTCTTCATACACTCGCTTGATTTCAACCTTCAACGAACACCTCCCTGCCCCGAGTCGACTCGCGTCTCCAAAGGCAATCTCAACAACAATGCGGGAGGCAAAGCAATTGGACGATGGTATCGGTCACACTTTGGTATCGGTCAATCAACCTCACGAGCGTTGAGTCATATGGTCTGCGCCAAGGCACCAACCATCACTTTGACAGCTCACTTGAATTCGTCTCGTTTAACCGGTTTCTTGAGCACCGACGACTTTCATGAGGAGGTCGATACGAAGGTATCGTCGATACCATTGTCCGATTGTTTCGCTTCCACGATTCGAGCCTAATCGAAACTGCGCGAGGGACGTACTGATCGCGTTGAAGTCGAGTCTTTCAAGGGGAGGAATCATGAGCGAAGTGATCTTCGAGCACGCGGCAGTCCGGCAAGGGAAGGAGACCCAAGACGAAGCGCCAAAAGGTGTGGCTCGGCCGCACCAGCCTGGCGAATCGGTTTTCAGATCTACTCTGCCCGAAGAAATTGACTGGAAGCCGTTCCCAGCTTTCCCACCTTCGGTCCGTCTGGCTGTTGTTGTCGGCACGCCTTCAGAGCGCGGCCCCTACACGATCAGGGTCAAAGTTCCACGTGGCGTCAAGTTGATGCCGCACAGGCACCCGGAGGATCGAGTCTACACAGTGTTATCGGGGGTCTTCTATATCGGGTTAGGGGATCAATTCGATGCCGATAAGTTGGAGGCTTACCCACCCGGCGCCGTCATCGTGCTACCGGGTAACACGTCACACTTCCACTGGGCGAAATCGAGCGAATACATTACTCAAATCACTGCGATCGGGCCACTCGGTATTGACTACCTCAAGCCGAAGGACGATCCGCGGAACAAAACCGCTTGAAACTTCGGGCTTCTACCCACTGCGAAGAGTTGTCAAAATGTGCGCTTCATTCATCACCTTCAGTGACGCCAGGAAAGGATTTGCGGTGGGGTTTCGAATCTGGGCTAAAGCGATCCTGCTCGGTGCTCCGCTGTTTGGTGGACTGACTGCGTTGGCCCAGTACGGCGCGCCTGCTACGCCGGCGCCGTACAACCCGGTTGCTTTGGCCGAAGTGACGATTCGAGCGGGACGCCGATGGGAAAACGTGTGAGCCCATCGACATCTCGGAGCTGCCAAGGGTCGATTGAACAGCACAGATCCCCCGCTTATTGGGCCGTCGAGACGGTAAAATGTAAGTCCCGTGGATCAGATCCTGGGAGGTTGCCAAAGTGGAAAATGCGCGCGAAGAGTTTGACCAAAATCGGGCCGCTCGGTTCAGAGAGGCACAGGTCGTCGACTGGACGGGGACGGATTTTCGTCCAGACCTCGCGTTCCCAAAGCTCACAGAAGAGCTAATTGAGCGGCTCAAGCCCTACGGTCATGAAGAGACGTTTCCTGCAGATAAAACGCTCTACACCTATGGTGATCGCCACATCGACATGTTCGTCGTCCTCGAAGGTGGGGTGGATATTTTCCTGCCTACGTCCGACCCCGGGGTGAAGATCTACAGGCAGCATCGCGCGTTTGACTTTACAGGGGAACTCAATCTTCTTAACTCCCAGCGGGTTATTGTCGAGGCGCGCACCGTCAGTGAAAGCCGACTGCTGCGGATTGATCACAGCCAGCTGCGGCAGTTGATGCGCGCAGAGGGCGACATCGCAAACCTCATTGTGCAAGCGGCGGTCTGGCGTCGCATCGGCATTATGAGGGATGCATCGAGCGGCGTAGTACTGATGGGCCAGCCGAATGATGCACAGACGACGCTGCTGCAACGCTTCTTTGTACGCAACAGTTATCCATATAGAATCGAAGAGGTGGGTCCGGACCTTACGGGTGGAACTGTCAGCGGGCTGCCAGCAGTACGGCTTTCGGATGGGCGAGTGATGCACCGGCCGACCATCCCCGGGCTTGCGGATGAGCTGGGCATCACCGATTTACCGGACCCGGGACTGATCTATGACGTAGCGGTCGTGGGTGCCGGCCCGTCGGGCCTTGCGGCCGCTGTTTATGCGGCATCGGAAGGGCTCAGCACTATCGTCATCGAAGGCCTGGCTCCAGGAGGCCAGGCGGGGACCAGCTCTAAAATCGAAAACTATCTTGGATTTCCAACCGGCATCGGGGGACAGCAACTCGCCAGCCGTGCGCAATTACAGGCGTTGAAATTTGGTGTTCAATTCGCGATCTCACGAGAGACGGTGAACGTCGAGCAGGTGGATGGAATCCATAAGCTGCTTCTCGCTGGCGGCATTCCGGTATGCGCTCGCGCCGTGGTCGTGGCCACCGGAGCGCAATATCGCAAACTGACGGCCGAAAACTACGAGAACTATGAGAACCGCGGCCTCTACTATGCCGCGACCCCGATGGAGGCGATTCTTTGCCGGGAGAAGGATGTAATCGTCGTCGGCGGAGGCAACTCTGCCGGCCAGGCTGCCATGTTTCTCTCGGGCATCGCCAGGCATGTCTACCATGTCGTCCGCGGGCCGTCGCTTGCGGCAACAATGTCGCAGTACCTTGTGTCACGCATCGAGAGCTCCTCGCGCATCTCGCTTTGCACTAACTGCGAAATTGTTGCGCTGGAGGGCGAGCCAACGTTACAGTTAGTGACTTGGGTGAACCGCAGTACGGGTGAACGCACACGAAGAGAGATTGAAGACGTCTTCGTGATGATTGGAGCAGAGCCGAACACTGGCTGGCTTTATGGGACAGTACGGCTTGACAAGAAGGGGTTCGTCCTCACCGGAGAGGCCGGCGGCTTTGAGAACAGCCCATACGCGACCAGCGTCCCCGGCATCTACGCCGTCGGAGACGTCCGCGCGAACTCGGTCAAGCGCGTGGCTTCGGCTGTCGGTGAAGGCTCCGTGGTGATCTCCGATGTTCACCGCTATCTCGCCAATGAGCGTAGCCAGGTGCCGGCGGAGCCAGACTCCGCCCTGGCAGCCCTCCGCGCAGCGGGCGATTCGAACGGTGCGAAAGTTTAGTGTACATTTCGCATCAGCGAGTTCGGTCGCAAAGCATTCGCTTTTCAGCTAGCGCTAAATCACAAACACTCGAGGAGAAGAGTTCGAGATTGTAGATGGGTGTTTTCGAGAGTTGCAATCGACTCAGCGCCCACTCCGCGCAGATCAAGAAAGTGAGATCCTACAGTAAATTGCATAACGTGAGTCATGCTGAACACGATGTCCGTCGGCTGTCACGGGCCGGCTTGCCACTCGATACGGCTGATACGGCGTATTTCAGCGAACTGGCCAACGAGAAGGCAAAGGAGCCGAAGGAGCTTTTTGGGATCGAAGGCGCCACGCATATTGACTTGTATGACAAGGAGCAGTTTCGGGATGAAGTAGAGAAGAGCAACAACAAGAATTAGTGCAAGAGAGACGGCCGGATGGAGAAAGCTGCGGGGATAGCCACAGCATTAGAGAAGCAGAGCTATCCAGTTTCGGTACGTTAGCGGAGGAGATGATGATGATTGAGGCCGCTCATTCTGTAGGTTGTCACAAATGATGACATTCTTGCCACAATTCGTGACATAAATCGACGCAATTCATGACCTAGCCTGCCAATAGCGTTGACCTATTCCTTTCCTTGGGATGGGGCTTCTTACTTCTGAGATCGACGGTTTCGCCAAGACTTGCTCACGACGGTTTTGGGACCAAGATCACACCCTTCATCGAATCATGTCCGAAAATTGCTAGTCGGTTCGTCACGCAGTCCTCTACCATGGGCCCATGCAGGGCATCTTCGCGAAGAATTCAAGTCCGGTTGTGGAGTCGGCGACGCCTTTCGCCCCGGAGTCGGCAAAGACGAGACAAAGCGCCCGTTTTGATAATGCTGCGCTTGATCCTGCAATTTGTTTGCCGGCTCTTTATAGCAGAGACGCGCGCTTCGATGGCAGGTTCTTTATTGGGGTGGTCACGACAAAAGTCTACTGTCGGCCAATTTGTCCTGTCCCATTCGCAAAACGAAGCAACGTCGTGTGGCTGGCTTCGGCCGCTGCTGCTGAAGCTGATGGATTCCGTCCCTGCCGTCGTTGCAGGCCGCAGGCCGCTCCAGGCACACCTGCATGGCTCGGATCGTCAACCACCGTCTCCCGTGCCCTCCGCCTGATCTCAGAGGGGGCCCTCGACAATCGTGGTATCGAAGCCCTTGCCTCCCGCCTCGGTATTGGATCGCGGCAACTGCGCCGCTTGTTTGTGCAGCATTTGGGGGCGCCACCCCTTAAGATTGCTATTACACGCCGGATCCATTTTGCCCAGAATCTTGTCGAAGAGACAGACCTGCCAATAACCAGCATCGCAATGTCTGCAGGATTTACGAGCATCCGGCAGTTCAACCACTCCTTTCACGAGAAGGTCGGGAAATCACCGACGGAGATTCGTCAACTCCGAGGCGAACTGGAGCCTCGAAGAAACGGCCTGGTTGTTCGCCTGCCATACCGTCCCCCCTTTTGCTGGCATGAGATTCTGCGGTTTCTCAGTCTGAATTCGATCCCTGGAGTGGAAGCGATTGAAAACGATTGTTATTGGCGAACGATCGAAATTGAGCGCGCGGTTGGCACCGTTGCGGTGTGGCATGAACCAGATTCCCATCGGGTAGCCGTTCAAATAGACTTGCCCCGCTACGAATGCCTCATGGAGATTGTCGAACGCATACGGCGAATCTTCGATCTTGGGGCGGATCCGGTACAGATAGCACATCATCTTGACCGAGATACTCGACTGCACCCGCTTTTGGCTCGATCGCCTGGCCTTCGAGTACCGGGAGCCTGGCACGGATTCGAGCTTGCTGTTGCTGCAATACTCAGCCCCGATCCCTCCTCGGGAGGCTCCGGGTACTGCACCTCGATGAAGCGCCTGGTTAAGAAATTTGGGAAGCCAGTGAAACATCGCTTGGTGGACTGACTCATTTGTTCCCGCACCCCATCGATCTTATAGACGCAGACCTCTCGGTGATTGGAGTTCCGAAAAACAGAGCGCAGACCGTCCGCGACTAGGCGCTTGCTGTCTCCAAGAAGAAATTGACGTTCCAATCATCAGTGTCGCTGGAGGAAACGATCTCGCGGCTTGTCGCGATTGAAGGAATTGGCATTCCAACAGCACATTACATAGCGATGCGCGCATTTGCTGAGCCGGATGCATTTCCCGCCGCGGACCGCGAGTTACGGCGGATCTTGAGCACCAGAGACGTTCCAGCTCTGGCTATCGAGATTGAGGAGGCGGCCGAACTATGGCGCCCATGGCGCGCATACGCCGCGATGCATTTGTATACCAGTCGCACCGATCTAAACAAACCCTAAAGACTACTAGCATATTTCGGACATCATTGAGACCACTCGGAATTCTGTGTCCGAAAGTTGCCAAAACTAACTCTGGTTGCGCCTATGGTAAAGCAAGACCACCCGAGGGGTCAGGCACAATGATTTTCTTCAGGAATGTCCTACGAAAACTAATCGTGACCAGAAAAACGAAGGGGATTAACAATGCCCTGTCGCTTCATCGAAGGGGCGAGGGACGGCGCGATGGGCTGACCTTGACCCAGGCATCGCATCGTCTTGAGATCGAATGGCGCGCGCGGGACGTTCATCCTTGGGATCGCAGTTCCGAGCCGGAGGAGCGAGAACGTCTGTTCACCGAGCAGTCGATTGCCGATGCCGATGCGGCCTTGTCTCGCCTGTTCAATGAATTACCGGAGATAGATGTGATTGAGTTCAGTGTGACTCACCCAGACTCTCACCAGCGCATTCTCGCTGGCACCGTGGAGCGCGCCGCACGCGTGCCCAGCAGGCGAGGTCTATCACCGAGGACAAGGTTATGGCATCGAGGCGTAAGCACGACGATCCTTGCGATTCTGGTTCTCAGGCTTGCTTCAGGCACCCATTGCGCTCAGTCGCAGCACCCCACAGCAAGCACGACAGCCGAATACTCCAGCACCAGCACAGATCTCTTCGTCATGTTTGGATCGGACTTCGATCGTCCGGGACTTCTCCCTCGGACCAACCACAATATCGGCATTGGCTATACTTACGGCTTTTCGAAAAAAGATCTGATTGGAGATGAATTGACCTTTCGGCCCGATAATCGCTCTTTGATCCGCCGTTTTCGGGCGATCACAGAACTCGCTCTCTGATGCCCGGTCGAGCTGAATGCCCCCGCAAATACTCCTTTCAGCCTTTGCTTAGCACGTGAAGTCACGATACTCCTGGTCGGTCTGCCCAACTTCGTGAGACGTGCTGGTCGAAGTCCCTCGATGCGGCCGTTCGCATGGAGCGACTCACGCTGCAAGCTGATCAGGACCACAAGCATGAACAAGATACTGATTCCGAACAAGACGACAACAAGGACTCTCTCGATCACCGGACTTCGCTTCCTAAGTAACTCACATCCAGTCAGTACAATAACTCCAGATCAGTAATAAATTCCTCTCGATTACTTAAGGATTTTGTAAGGAACATGCATGATCGAGCGGTCGACCGAACGCGCGATGAGCGCCCCGATACGCGTCAGTTGGAGGGGCAGCAACCGCGCCCGCCGTGCCATCGTTTTTCGCTCGCGCACGAAACAGTGCCGCCTGTTCGGAACATTTGTGGGAGAAAGCCTTGAAATGACCAATGCGATTCCAGGCACCTTCCACCTGCAGGATACGACCGTGCGTGGTAGGGAAGGGCAAGAAGACGATTAAGTTCCCTTTCTTCTGCTTCATATCTCGCCGCATACATCTCCGCCTGGCGATCGAAACGGGCCGCGAGTTGTCCGAATTATGCTCCAATCTGTGCGCTTGTCATCAGACGCTTCACATCCGCACGACTGTACGTCGACGCGACTTCTGATTCCTGCCGGAGCGCAAAACTTGAAATCTGCTCGATACCTGACCCAACGCACAGATTGGGATCGCACACATCAACAGCAAGAATAGATGGGGCTTTCAAGGATGCTCCTCGTGGGCGTCCGCAGAGGAGGCGCGTGCACACGCGTTACGCCACTTGGTCAGTAAGACATGCTTATCCCGACAAAGGCATGAAGAATGCCCAAACGAGGCGTACGGAATGTAGTCTTTGCGCAGGTATCGTGTCCACGTTGGCGGCGAAGGAGCGATAAGTGAGCAGCTTTATGAAATCCACTTCCCGCAACCTTTAATTCTGATGAAGTCCGGATCGACAAAGGCACGCGACACAGTCGTAGGCGTGGTGTTCCTCCACTGCGGACGATGTTGACTGTCCAAGCGAGCGCAAGGCGTTCGCATCGGGACCGCATCTGCAATCTCGGTCCCATCCTTGCGCATCGGTATCCGACGGATGGGACCTTGACTCTCTAATCGAGGCTCGCAAGTAACCTCGCCGATCATGCCAACTGAGGGCAACGTCGGCCCGGCACAACTACTTAGCAGCCGTCGTAGTGCCCGAGGCGAGCTGATAGTATTTGTCTGCTTGGAGGCGGGCGTCATCCGCCTCGTGCTCGTAGTACTCATACAGATTGCGTGCCACATCCACTGGCCGCGGATATTTGGCCGCGGGACCGGATGTGTTCTGGCTTCTGCGCTCCCACTCCACCTTCTCGTCCGCAGCCTTCTGAGAAAACTCGCTGTGTCGCACGTCGTAGTATCGCGCTATCGCCGTGTATTGGTCCGGCGTATGCGCCTCGCGAATCATCTGCTTTAGTTGAGCCGCGGAATAATGCGACCCGCCCGGCGTGACTGCGCCCGAGGACGACATCCCGGTTGCCAAAACCAAGGCAACCACTCCTGCAAAGGAAATAAGTGGCTTCATTGTCCACCCCCTCAACGGTATCTTGGCTCGGGAAAGCTGAAATTCGCATAAAGAAGCCATAACCAATATATAAACAAGCAGACTTAGGAATCAGTCGTAGTCTTCCGCGTCAAAATCTGTCCGTTTCTACTAGATGAGTAAAACTTCCCGAGGTATAACGGGCGCTGCTAAGAAAAATAGAGGGCTGAGCTTCCCCGGGAAAACCGCGAATCCCCGGCGAGGGTAGATCACAAACCTGCAAGGCGAGCCGAAACGACACCTTCGAGTGAGATGTTGCCACTGGACGGTCCGTTACATCGGCTCCGCGGATTCGCTGAAGCGATACCCGATATGTGCTTCGGTCATAAGATACTTAGGATGCGCCGGATCGTCTTCGATTTTCACTCGAAGCTGCCTCACAAAAGTCCGCAAGTATTCGAGTTCATCCCCATATTCAGGTCCCCACACGGATCTGAGCAGCTTTGCATGATGCACGGGCCTTCCCGCGTTGGCCATCAGAAAGTGCAGCAATTCAAACTGTTTTGGAGTTAGATGGAGCGAGCGACCCTTCTTCTGCACGACGTGGCGCACTGGGTCCAACCGCACGTCGCCTATGATGATCGTGGTTTCTTGCGCGTCGATTGCCTTGTTCCGGCGCACTGCCGCTTTGAGGCGGGCGATCAATTCCCTAAGTTGGAAGGGCTTTGTGATGTAGTCGTCGGCTCCGGCGTCCAGGGCTTCGACCTTGTGATCCTCGCTCCCCTGCACGGTGAGCATCACGATGGGGAGGCGCCCTGACTCCTTGCGCATCAGGCGGCAAACTTCGACGCCTCCGATTCCGGGCATGTTGATGTCGAGCAATACCGCGTCAAGCTGCGCTGTCCGTACTAGCGACAGGGCTTCTTCTCCGCGTGCCGCCTCGACAATCTCAAAGCCGATGTTGGCAAGAATGGTGTGAAGAGACACTCGTATGGCTCGCTCGTCGTCTACGATGAGAACAGTGCCTTGACTCTCACTCACTGTGATCTCCTTCCGTGGTGGGGCAGAGAAAGAAAGAAAGTTGTTCCTTCGTCCTGGTTGCTGATTACCCAGACGTGCCCCTGGTGCGCTTCTGCGGCCATCTTCACCGCCGATAAACCGACCCCGGTGCCTGCAGCCATGTTCTTCGAACTTTCGCTGCGGTAAAACCTCTGGAAGATTCGCTCTCTATCCGAGATTGGGATCGCCGGGCCGTAGTTATGAACGGAGATCATGACTTCGGAATGGCTTTCCCATGCGGCTACTTTGACCGCACGGCCAGTAAACGAGTACTTGGCTGCGTTGTCCAGGAACTGTACCAAAGCCATCGAGAGCAATTCCGAATCGCCGCAGATCGTAAGGCCTGCGTCAGCCACTGCCACCTCAACTGGGTGGCCGGCCATGCGAGGGGACTGCTCCTTTAGAACCTTTGAAACGAGATCGGCAACGGCGATCTGATCCTGCCCGAGGCTGACTTGGTTTGGCTCCAGCTTGGCAGTCCGCAACAGCCGGTTGCAGAGCAGATTAAGCTGGCTCGATTCGTCTTCCACAAGGAACACTAGTTTTGCTTGCGCCTCATTCAGGTTGCCCACCTCACGAAGTCCGGAACTTGCGGTTTGAATTGCCGTGAGCGGCGTCTTAACCGCGTGCGCGAGAGAATCAAGCACAGCCGCGCGCAGGCGTTCACTCTGATTTGCGGCTTCGATTCGGTTCTCATTCTCAAAGGACACGCACCTGTCCAACGCTATTGCCGCCAGGGATGCCAGTGCGTCTGTCACCAGTCTGCTGAGATTGCCGCGAATGCCGATCGCTCCGACGGCGTTGCTTCCAACCCGCAAGACCCTCTTAGAGGTGTGGCTGGCGGCGTCATGAGTGTCGGCCTGAGCAATAAAGCAGTCCTTTGCCCCTTCAAGTTCATCCTCCGCCCAGATGCCTAACAAATCGGTTTTGGCGGAATTGGCATTGAATATCGCAACCGCATCCACGGAGAAGATCCGTTGAATCAATTCCGCCAGTTGAGGGCCCGGTGGCTTGTGGAGGTTGATGAACAGGGTGCTTCGGCTAAGCTCGTACAGTTGTTCCATGGCTGTCCGCTGGAAGATTGCCTCACGTGAACTTCGCTGTTCCCGGGAAGAGACTCGGCTGACTACAAGAGCGCTGATTTCGAATGCGCCGAGCGACACCCAATCCTGCGGATCAGTGATGGAAAATACAAGAATCGGGGGGTAGAAGAAATAATCCAGGCACGCGCAGGCAAAAATTGAGACAATCGTCGCCTGCCAAAACCCGCATAGAATTGCCACCGTTACGACAACCAAGAGGAAAAGGAACCCGACCGGCGCCGAGGTGAAGTGAAGCACGTATCCGGTAAATGCGAGCAGCGCAATAACCCAGCATCCGGCCAGGCTCTCGCCAAGGAACTGGAGACGCGTTCGTCGCCGCGGCTGGTCGAGGACTTCGGATATCTTCATGAACTCGCGGATTGGTGAAGATTACATCTGGTTACTTGCAGGTTATGAGCTGAATCATCAACAAAGCGTAAAGGATTCAAAAAGAAGGAATGTGTAACAGAGGCCGTCAGGTATCTTCGCGATGTTTTCTCGCCTTTAGCTCGAATTGTCATTGTTTCTGCATAAAGGGAGCATAAACATGAATGGCAAAACGATGAACGTGCATCGCCTCGTGTCGTGTTATGTCAACCGGCGACCTATAGAGGACGGTGTTCCTATCAACGAACGAAACGAGCCTCCTTCACGAGTGCCAGAAACCTCCGCGCCAGTTCGTGGATGCGATGGCTCTGCCGTTTCAGTATGGCTTCCCTTGGAAGCAATTCCATCCCAACGCCGAGGGCCGAGGCGCCAGCTCGAATGAAACTCACCACATTTTTCTGGTTCACACCGCCGGCCGCGATCAACTTCACGTGAGGCAAAGGCAGCTTTAGAGATCGTAGGTAAAGATCGCCGCCTATCGAAGCCACAGGGAAGATCTTAACGTAGTCGGCACCAGCGTTATGGCAAGCAATCACTTCCGTTGGAGTGAGGGCCCCGGGAATACACACGACATTGGCTTGCAGCGTTGTTTCGATTACGGAATGAACCATACCGGTGCTGGTGATGAACCTGGCACCGGCATCCAGGCAGGCTTTAGCAGTTTCCGTATCAAGAACGGTTCCCGCGCCTACAACCAATTCTGGAAACCCTTCCGCAAGCGTACGGATTACGTCGATTCCACCGGGAACGGTCATGGTGATCTCGGCAACCGGGATTCCAGCCCCCCAGAGGATCTCCGCGCAATAAAGGGCGTGATTCCCGGATTGCACGCGGATGCCCGGAAAGATACCAATCTCTTCGATCTTCGCCGCGACTTCTTCCCGAGTCATGCCGTCGTTCCGTCCTTTGATTTGCCGCTATGGGCCAAGTCGTAAAATCTTTGCCGCCGCTCCAAAAGGCAGTCTGAGCGACCGGGAGTTATGGGAGGACCTCGCTGCCGACGGCGAGATTCAACTCACTGGCGGCGGTAAGATAGGAGCCGACAAGCTGTACATAGGCGAGCTGCACCTGGCGATAATCGCTTTGGGCGTTCAAAAAGTCCATTAGAGATGCCGCGCCGCGCTGCCAGGCAAATGTCACCGTTTCCCTGACGCGTAAGGCCTGGGCAAGGTACTTGTCCTTGTAGGGCTGCAACAGGATCACGTTACTCTTCACTTGAGCATAGGAGGAATCGACGTCGTTGAATACCTGGGCCCGGGTGGCATCCTCGAGTTGCTCGTTGCGTCCGATGTCCAGTTGTGTACGCGCTTTTTCACCCTGGTTGCGGTCGAAGATGCGCATCGGGATGCTGATGCTCAAACCAAGGGTCTGAAGGGCGTTCGGATTGTTAAACGAGGGGTTGTTTGTATACCAGGCGCTGAAAGTTGGATCGGTCGAGCCGTTCGCCACCGCAAGTTTGGAGTTCGTGTTTGCCTGCTCGATCGACTCGATGGCGGCTCGAAGGTCGGGCCGGCTGTCGAGCGCTAACTGGCGGAAGTCCGCCAGCGGCTTGAGCTGATCGGTGAAATCGAACGGTCCCTGAACGTCGAACTGCGCTACGGGAGTCTTATCGTCCAGCAATTGCAGTAGCAGCAGCTTTGCCGTTTGCAGACTTACCTCCGCAGACTGCCAATCGGACTCATATTGAACACGCTGTAGCTCGACCCGGTCCAGGTCAACCTGCGCCATGCCGCCGGCTTTGAATTTCTCCTGGCTGATGGCGATGATGTGATCGTAATACTCCAGTTCCTGTTTGGTGAGATCGAGAAGCGCTTTTGCCTGCAGGACTCCGATAAAGGCAACGCGAAGATTAAAAAGCAAATTGCGATACAGATCGGAGTGCTGGGAAGCCGCAATCTGGGTCCCTTCCTTCGCGCTTTCCAGGCGCAGTTCTCTCTTGTTCTGCCGTTCGTGGAGGTAGCTGAAGTTCGTTTGCACCTGAGTTCCTTTGGTTGGCTGCCAGACCCCGTTGTGGGGAACAATTTGGGTACCATCCGATGACAGGGTGAATTGTGGATTTGGACGCAGGAAAGCGGTAATCTCCTGTGCTTTCATTTCGTCCACGTTGATGGCGTCGGCTTTGAGCGTAGGATTGGCCGCCAGGAATTTGGCCTTGACCTGGTCCCAGGACAATCCCACCGGGTTGGGTGGGCCTTGAGCATTGACGAATGCCAGGCAGAAGCCATTGATCACTATAGCCATGATGCAGCGCGGAAGGGTCCTCGAATTCGAACGAGTGGTGCGATTCTCAGTGCTCAAGCGACACCCCATTTTCCGGCTCCGGCAACTTATCTCCATTTCGGGCAACCGATACGTATAGAGTGGGCAGCAGCACAAGACTCATCAGGAGACCTGCCATCAGTCCGCCGACGATCACGATCGCAAAAGGCCGTTGCGAATCGGAGCCGATGGCATGGGATAGCGCAGCAGGCACCAGGCCGAAAGTGGCCACGAGCATTGTCATCATGATTGGCCGCAACCTCAGTACGGCGCCCTCCACGGCCGCATCCTCGATCGTAAAGCCCTTTGCGCGCAATTGATTTATGTACTCGAGCATGATCACTCCGGTCTGCACCGCGACGCCGAACAAGGCGAGAAAACCTACCCCGGAAGAAACGCTAAAATGGGTGCCGGTCACGAGAAGGGCGAGAAGGCCTCCGAGTGGCGCCATCACAACAACGCCGAGGATCAGCAACGCCCACTTGCCTGACCGGAACATCGTATACAGGATGATGAAGATCACGAGCACGGTGATCGGCAAGACGATCATGAGCCTTTGCGAAGAACGCTTCTGGCTCTCATTTTCCCCTGCCCAGTCGATGTAATAGCCCTTCGGCAGTTTCACATTCTTCTCGACCTTTGCCATTGCTTCCTGCACAGTGCTTCCCAAGTCGCGATCGCGCACTTCGTATCGCACGCCGACATAACGTTGATTTGCCTCGCGGTAAATGTCGTAGGCACCCTCGCGAACTTCAACCTTGGTCAGTTGCGCCAACGAAACACGCTCACCCGAAGGCGCAAGCAGGCGAATGTTGGCGATGGCCTCCTGGGTGTTGCGATACTGCTCCTTGTAGCGGACCACGACGTCGTAACGTGCCTCACCCTGCAGAACCTGGCTTACGGCATTGCCTCCGACCGCGGTCTGAACCGCGTCCTGGATGTCGGTAACGTTAATTCCAAAGCGTGCCGCGGCTTCGCGATCCACCGTGAAGTCCAGATTTGGCTGACCCATATCGCGGAACAGCCCCAGGTCTTTAATGCCTGGAACCGTCGCCATCTGGGTCATGATCTGCTCGCCCTTCTCCTCCAGGGTCTTCAGGTCATCTCCAAAGATCTTGGCGGCGAGTCCGCCTTTCACGCCGCTTATCGTCTCGTCCACATTGTCTTCAATGGGTTGAGAGAAGTTCCAGATGGCGCCGGGCAGCTTGGAAACCTCGCGGTTCATGGCGGCGATCAATTCGTCTTTGTCTTGGCGAAAGACTGGCCGCCATTCTTCCTTCGACTTCAAATCCACAAAGTATTCGGTGTTGCCAAAGCCTCCGGTGTCGGTCCCGTCATCGGGTCTGCCGGCTTGGCTTACGACCTTCGTGACTTCAGGAAACGAGGCAAAGATGAGCCGCGCTTTCGCGGCGAAGTCCTTGCCCTCGGTCAGGCTTGTGCTATTACTCAGCGTGCCACGCGCCCATATCGCGCCCTCGTCCAGATGGGGAAGGAACTCCGAGCCGATAATGCCGCTGAACGCGAGAAAGAGAGTCAGCGCCAAGGCAGCCACGCCGAAGGCAAAGACAATGTTGCGATGACGGATGGCCCACCGCAGGGACAACCTGTACTGGTTGACGAGAAAGGCCATGACCGGGTTGCGCCATTCCTTGATGCCGTTGCGAAACAGTACGCTCGCCAGGACTGGCGCGATGAGAATGGAAAATGTCATGGCGCCCAGCAGGGCGAACGCGACGGTCCACGCCATCGGCTTGAACAGTTTTCCCTCAACTCTCTGCAGCGTGAAGATGGGGAGATACGCTGTAATAATAATGGCGATTGCGAAGAAGACCGGACGTTGCACTTCGTGACAGGCCTCTCGGATTAATGCCGCCGGCGTCTTGGGAAGAGTGAGATTGTTATTGTTCTCGTGGCCGTTGGGCGGGACTCCGATGACTCCGTTAGTCCCGAGTCCGCGACTAAGGTGGCGAATGATGTTTTCCACCATCACGACGGCGCCGTCCACAACCATACCAAAGTCCAACGCACCGAGAGACAGCAAGTTTGCCGGAATTTTGCTCACGTCGAGCCAGATCGATGCGAACAATAGGGCAAAAGGAATGGTAAGAGCCACAATGAATGCGCCCCGCACATTGCCGAGAAAGAGGAACAGGATAATGGTGACAAGAATCATTCCTTCGGCCATGTTGTGCAGCACAGTGTGCAGCGTGTAGTGAAGCAGATCGGCTCGGTCCAACATGGGTACAACTTTCACGCCAGCGGGCAGAATGTGATCGTTAAGCTCCTTGACCTTGGCATGGATCGCGTCCAGACTTGGCTGCGCATCGGCGCCCTTGCGCAAGAGCACTACGCCCTGAATCACCTCGGGGTTGTCGACAATTGTGCCATTGGGGAGATGGTCCGCCCTGGCCATGGCGCCCAACAGGATTCTTGGGCCTTGTACAACGTCTGCGATGTCCTTTACCCGCAGCGCCGTGCCAGTCTGAGTCTTGAGGACAGTGTTCTGAATATCCTGCACCGTATGAAACAGACCCAGGGCGCGTACGTTCATCTGCTGCATTCCAGTTTCGACAAAGCTGCCGCCGGCGTTGAGGTTGTTGTTTGCCAGTTGCAGTTCCACCTGTCCAATGCTCAATCCATACGAAACCAACTTGTTAGGATCGACGCGAACCTGGTATTCCCGTGTAGTGCCGCCGAACGTTGAGACATCCACAATATTAGGGACCGACTTGAATTGCTTCTCCAGAGTCCAATCCTCAATGGATTTCAACTCCATCAAGTCGTACTTGGGATTGGAGCTATGCAACGTGTACCAGTAAATCTGGCCCACTGTGCTCCAGTCCGTCCCCATTTGTCCTTGGATTCCCGGGGGGAATTCCACCTGCGAAAGCCGCTCAAGCGCCTTCTGCCGGTTCCAGTCGTTGTTCGATTCATCGTCGAAAATCATCAGGACAAACGAAAGCCCAAAGATCGACTCGGAACGCAAGTGCGATAGATGTGGAAGGCCGTTCATTTCGGCTTCCACGGGGATTGTGATCTGCTGTTCGACCTCCTCCGCGGCACGACCAGGCCATTGGGTAATGATCGTAACGTAGTTATCGGCGATGTCGGGGTAGGCCTCTACAGGCAGGTTATGAAAGGAGAGCGCTCCCCATAACACCAGCAACACCGCAGCCGACAAGACCACAAATCGATTGCTGAGTGCAAAATCAACGAGTGCGCGTATCATCTTTTCTTTCTCGTAGCCTCTTTACGTTCACTCATTGTCGATCTCGTTCTGCAGGGCGAGCGTGTTCTTCACCACTTGCTGCCCTGGCTTGATTCCCGATCGAACGTCCTGCATCCCATTGGGCAACGAGTTGCCGCTGATCACCTCCACACGGCGGAATTTGTTTTCCGGTGCAGGGACGTAGACCCAATCGCGGTCGTGCATGTGCAGAATGGCGGTGGAGGGGATACCGGTGTGCATTTTTTTCTTGCGACCCTCGAAGGCTGCGGTCGCAAACATTCCAATGCGCAGGGATCCTGGGTTTCTGACCTCGATTCGGACCTTCGCAGTGCGGATATTTGGATCAAGGATGGGCCCGATATTACTGACAGTTCCTTTCAACACCAGATCAGGCATCGCGTTGAGCCGAACCTCTGCGATATCGCCCAGCCTTACATTGGGAATATCGTTTTCGTACACGTCGCAGACCACCCACACATAGGTCAGGTCCGAGATTGTGAACGGATTCGTGCCCAGGCTCTGTACGCCGGCCGCATTGGTCACTTGCTGATCCGTAATAACGCCGGAGACAGGAGCCACGAGGTCAACGATCCCGGATGGATGCTCAACGGTGCTGCCCAAAAGTTTCAGGTGCTCCGCGGCAACATTTACTGCGATCTTGGCTTTTTGTTCGGTGTCATCCGCAATCTGCAGGTCATTGAGTGCAATCGCGCCATGCTTGTAAAGCTCCTGGGCGCGCTCCCATTGCGCATTTGTCAAAACCTCGTCGGCCACCGCGCTCTGATAATTGGCGAACCCTCCGGAAATGTCGTCGCTGCGCACACGCAGGAGCACCTGACCTTTCTTTACTTCATCTCCGAGCCGAGCCTTGATCTCCACCACACGACCAGTCGCCAGAGAAATAACAGGAACTGTGCGCGCAACGTCGGGATTCACAGTGCCTGTGACCATCAGTTTTGGTGCAGTTTCAAGCTCTTCCGCCGTAAAAAGCGGATACTTTGACGGATCATCCACGGCCCAACTAGCCACATCTACGTCACCCACCACCTTTGCCGGTGGAGGGGCTTCAGCTGCCGCATCGGCCGCCTTCACCTTGCATCCCATCAATCCCGACAAAGAAGCTGCAAGCGCCGCAAAGACAAGAACTCTGACTGCAATGCGATTCATGTCTCTTTTCCATTCCCCAAGTGACCTTCTGAAGGATTCCGGTCTTTTTTCTACGTCCGCTTATCCCCGCGAATCGCGTCAAGTTCGCGCAGTCGACAAGAGCGGCAACGCCGATCAATGCTCCGATTGAGGACGGCGCAGAGTCACGATCAACTCCAACGCCGCCCACTGAGCCAGCTCCATCCCGCCAAATTCACAGAACGCAGCCGAACCGGGTCGAAACTAGAACCGCACCATAATTGCGAGCGTGGTCACAGTCTGGTTGGTGCGGAGGTCAGGCCACCAGATCGCGTTGAGTCCAGCAGGCGTCCCTACACTGTCCCCGGCACCGCAAGCCGCCTCCGCCAGCGCCAGGCTCCCGTATCCGAAGCCAGACGGAGAACCGCTTGCGCACGCATACTGCGACGGAGCGCCGTTGTTGCCGCCGGGAGGCGTGATGCCGCCACGGCCTGTCCAGTAGGGCACATCGGAATAGCGATAGCCCTGTTCCAAACGGAAAGTGATGAACTGGCTAGGCATGTAGTCGAAGGTGATGGTTCCGTCGTGCATCTGCGAGCGGTCCCCCGGGTTTTCGGTAAAGTACGGGGTGCCGCTAAAGGCGGTAGCGCCATTGATGGGTGGAAGCAAGGTGAGGTATCGACCGGGGTTATTCATCTGCCCGCCGCCCAATGTCACCGCAAACAGGTCGTGCTTGAACCAGTAGCGGTTGTACATCATCCAGCCGATAAACGCCTGCTTGGGCCTGCCGTTTTTTGCGTTGCGGCAGTTCACGCCGCCGGCGTAGGTTGAATTCGACCCCATCTCCGGAGAACTGCCCTTGGGGTCGTAGGGTCCGCCCGCGGGCCCTCCGCCGTATTCGCATCCTAGATCGCCTGTGACCGTGAAAGCTATCTTGTCCAGCAGGTTCGACGGCTTGTCATACACCTTGACCTGGGCACTGTAATCTGCATGGATACGCGAGCGCCCCGGTTGTCCGATTACGTCCTCACCGAGACCGTAGTTGTTCCACACAAAATCCAGGTACGGCTTGGGGCGCCACAAGATCTGGCCGCCGAGCCCAGGCTTGCCGTTAGCGCGGGCGTAGGACTGCCAGCCGTTGACGAACCAGGGTTCGATCTTGAGCGTCTTCGTTGGGAACCACTGGCCCCGGACTCCATTGAAGAACCATGGTGTATTCGAGGACACGAAGGATGGCTGATAGGTCCAGTTATCGAAGTTGTAATAGCTGAAGAGGCCGATGTAGGAAACGAAAATGCCGGCGTCGAGATTGATGCCGTGCTGCACGTCCCAGTGATAGCCGCCCCACGCTTCTGAGACGTATTTGTACGCGTTGGCCAGATCCCATTGGCCGCGGGCTGGGGTGGCGTCGTTGCGAGGGGTCGTCGTGGCGAACAAGCCATCCATGGTCAGAATGCGACCGCGCACGTTGTCAATGTGGATATCGCCGCCTATGCTGACCTGCTCAAGCTGCCACTCGTCGGAACGGAAGCTCTCGGTCGCGCCTCCCATGGTGTCATCCTCGGGATGGTTGTAATCGAGCATGTAGTGAGCGTCGGCGCGAAACTCGGGGGTGAAATACTTGGTAGCCATGGGGCTGTCGGAAGCATGACCATTGCTGTTCAGCCACGTCCAGTCGCCCGGAAAGGGCTCACCCTTGGTCGTCCTTTGTGCGCTGATTTCCGGGCTTGTCGCGGTCGCGGTTATCTGCGTAACCGGCGGTCCAGTTGTCGACGTGGTCGAAGATCCGCTCTGGGGGGAGGCTGAGCCGTGGCTTACACCGGGCGCGGCACTTCCCGCCACTAGCTCTTTCGCGGCTGCGTTCAGCGTTGCCGCATCGTTGCTGTCTACAGGCTTTTCGGCGTGCGACTGCCTTACCTCATTTTCGAGTTCACTGATTCGGCTCTTGAGGGCCTCGATCTCCTGCTCGACGGTGGGCTTCAACTCCGCCGCTGTCGCGGCCTGCGGCGCGCTCGGCACACTGGGCTTGTCCGAAGCCGACGGCGGATCCAAATTCGCCCTCTGATCTTGAGAAGATTGACTGCTCGAACTATTCTGCGCCACATTGAACAAAGGCGTGCCAACGATAAGTACCGAAAGCGTTACGAACCTCCGAATGAAGCTGCTCATTTTCACCTCTCACTTGCTGATGGGAATCAGAAAATAGAACTCCGTTTGCGCTCACATCACCACTAACAAAGATTGACCGGGAACCGCGCCGCAGACGCATCACTGCGGGATAACTATCCACAGATAGAGTGTTCATCGTCTTATGAAGGCCATGAGAAACACGAGTCCCGAGGAGGTCGATTTGACGTGACCTCTCCCCTTATAGGCTCTATCTCACTCGACTCTTCGTAAGAAATCCGTAAACGGTGTATTCGAAGTTCGTAAACCACTCGCAATTCCGAAGTAGAGAAACTCTGCGAATCGGAAGTTGGCACAGCTCCATACTTGCCCGGCGAGGGTTCACCCTGCAGCCGGACACGGCGGTTACCTTATTCGAGGATGCACAGATACGAGCTCACAGGCGGACGAGGGATTTTGTCTCGCATGCGATAACATCGCAACCACCACGGTTGTTGGTAAACGACAGCGATGATGAATGAATATTGATATACCAGACATGAAGAACGCATGAACGCGTTTGAATTTCTTTTTTATGATTGTGAGGTGACATGCTTGGGCCGGAACCTAGTGTAGTCCGCCACACAGATGGTCATTTATCCAAAACAGCGAAATCGCGGTTTTCCGGGCAAATCGTAAATTTCGGATGTCTCCAACGCCATGAATACCCAGACACTTTTTGTTCGTCTCACGAACTCAGCGAGCCAATCGACTTTCATCATCTAAGGCGAGCACGTGAACCTGTGAGCCGATCGAGTTCGGGCGTCCAAGGCAAGATTGCCGACGTCTTCAATGGCCGATCACGTCACGCCGAATCGCAGAATGAACTCAGAGGATTTCAGATACTACTGGCCACCAGCCGGACAAGCACACTTCCATGATGCCGATACCGACAAATCCTAATACCGCGAATCCTGAATCAGCCAAGCGCAATCCCAACTCCCATACCAGACCCCAGGCGCCTAACTTTACTACTCTGGGCCCAAACTCACTCTTTAGGAAAGAAATTGCAGATTTCCGAGACTACCAAATCATCAGAATCGCTCTAGTTTCGTTCCTGATGACTGCGCTCCGATCCTTTGCTGCGTACTTCATTGTCAATTATCCGAAACTGGGCGAACCAATTCAGCGCTATCGGCATCTCCGCACTCAATCGAATTGAGTGGACTTGGAATCTTAATTCACCATGAGGTGCACAGTTCCGTGTCGGTGGGCCCTAGAGAATGTTTATAGCCCGTGCCGCCAATAGAACCACGGTCGCAAACGAGATGAGCGCCTGGACCATCATCAGAAGCTTGGCCCAGGCCGACAGAACCGGAGAGTCTGTCGGTGAGAATGCGGTGCTGGTGTTAAAGGCGAGAAAAAGGTAATCCACGAAACCCGGACTCCACCGTTGATCACCTGTGGCACCCTTGGCCTGGTGTCTGAGCATCATCTGCGGAAACAGAAAAGCTCCGTCGGTATGAACGCCACGCAATTCACGAGCGCGCGGGCCCCCCGCGTCAAGCCGCCAGTACCATGATGCGAAGACGAGGACGTTCGCTATCCACAAAGCGGATGCGGAGCGCAACAAATCTCGGGGCGATTCCTTATGTAAAGGTAACGCCGCTATGAGCAGGCCAAGTGACCAGACCATGTCCACCGTCACGATCGAGCTCAACACGTACCCCAGAATCTTGTTGAGATTATCCAATCCGCGCTGCCGCGCCCATGCTGTTGGAATCAACAACACTCCAACGACCGCGATAAGCAGCCATCCAGGGCCTACCGATAAGGATTCCGGCAGGGCCAGACGCAATCCGCCCACCGCAAGGAGAGCGAGCATAGCAGGCCAGCGTGGTTCTAAACGGTTGGGCGAATTTATCACGGGGGATTCCATCATGCCAATGCTAGCTCGCCGGGGTTCAAATCACCTGACCGATACAAAACGATGCTTACCGTTCGGTTGCTCAATTGAGCAATACAGTGGGAATTCTGCAACCTTCGGAATTCGCGCAGTTTGACGAGATGGTATTAGGGCTCGCACTCCTCCGTCTCCGTGTACGTCTTGACGACGGTGTTTTTCTCCCATTCTTCTATCTGTTCGCGAGCTTCTTTCACGAGTCTTGCGAACCGATGGGCCAACTCGTGGATACGTTTCGATTGCCGCCTTTGAATGGCCTCAGTAGGAATCAATTCTTTACCCACTCCGATCGCGGTTGCTCCGGACAAGATGAAATTGGCCGCAGTTTGCTGATTCACGCCTCCCGCAGCAACCAATGGAATCTGGGGCAAGGATGCGTGCAGCGCCTTGACGTACTTATCGCCACCGATTTGCGCGCAAGGGAAGACCTTAACGAAGTCAGCACCGGCACTCCATGCAGTGAACACCTCGGTTGGTGTCATTGCACCCGGCAGGACGGTTATGTTCTCCTTGGCCGCGAATTCCACGATGGCTGGGTTGAACGACGGAGACGTAATGAAGCTCGCGCCTGCTTCGACGCACAAACGTGCTGTTTTTGTGTCGAGTACAGTGCCGGCGCCCACAATGACCTTGGGATCGGAACGGATGAGGTGGGCCATCAATTCCAAGGCGCCGGGCACGGTCATGGTGATTTCGACAA